>Ga0126371_10000018_pt1 | contig 107693 bp, 102 predicted proteins | sample PanSoiMetaPlot_4_FD_110145 | JGI IMG/M metagenome (GOLD analysis project Ga0126371, IMG submission 110145) | Tropical forest soil microbial communities from Panama - MetaG Plot_4 | ecosystem: Environmental > Terrestrial > Soil > Tropical forest > Bulk soil | place: Panama | collected 2016-02-17
AACGACGGCGGGTTGCCGCGCCTCCGCATCGCCAGCACCTACCGCGACATCGCGCGCGACAAGAACAAGTACCAGGGCGAGAACAAGGACTTCATCCAGCAGCGGCTCAACAGCGCCAACTGGATGATCCAGGCCATCGAGCAGCGCCGGCAGACCATGCTGAAGGTGATGAACTTCATCGTGGACCGGCAGCGTGAATTCTTCGAAAAGGGCGTGGAGTTCCTGCGGCCGCTCACCCTGCGCGAGGTCGCGGACGTGATCTCGATGCACGAGAGCACGGTCAGCCGTGTGACCAACGAGAAGTACGTTCAGACGCCGCGAGGGCTGTTGCCGCTCAAGTTCTTCTTCTCGAGCGGCCTCACCACGACCACGGGCGAGGATGCCAGCGCGCGGTCCATCAAGGCGCAAATCCAGAAGCTCGTGACCGACGAAGACCCGAAGGAGCCGCTCACCGACCAGCAGATCGTGGAAATCTTCGCCCAGCGCGGCGTGAAGATCGCGCGCCGGACCGTCGCAAAATACCGGGACCAACTGCACATCTTGCCGGCACGGATGCGGAAGCGTCTGTGAGCCTGGCCATGCCGGCCGCCGCGCCCGAGGTCAGCATTCTGGTGCCGGCCAAGGACGAGGCGGAGAATATCCCGGAGCTGGTGAAACAGGTCCGGGAGGCGATGGTGGGCCAGCCCTATGCCGCCGAGCTCGTCATCGTGAACGATGGCTCGATGGACAATTCAGGTGAGGTGCTGAAGGAGCTGGCCGCGAAGCACGCGTTCCTGCAGGTCGTGACGCACCGGTCCCGGCGCGGGATCGCCGATGCGCTGCGCTCGGGCGCCGACGCCGCGCGTGGACACATCCTCGTCTTCTGGCCCGCCGATCTGCAGTACCTGCCCGCGGACATTCCGGCTCTGGTGGCGCCGATCATCGCCAATGAAGCCGACATCGTCACTGGCACGAAGCAGGGCCACTACGAGAAGCGATTCGTCTCGTGGGTCTACAACACACTCTGCCGGATCCTGTTCGGCGTCCGCGTCACCGACCTGAATTCCGTGAAGGCGTACCGGCGCGAGGTGTTGGAGGCAGTGCCCACGAGGCCCGACTGGCACCGGTTCATGGTGGTGATCGCCGCGGCACAGGGGTACCGTGTGACCTCGCGGCCTGTCCCCCTGTACCCACGCCGGGCGGGCAAGTCGAAATTCGGGATCTCGCGGATCCCGGTCGGTGTGCTGGATCTGGTGTCGGTGTGGTTCCAGCTGCGGTTCGGCCGCAAGCCGATGCTCTTCTTCGGGGTGTCAGGCGCGATCCTCGTTGCGCTCGGCGTGCTGGTGGGCATCTACGCCATCATCGAACGCTACGTGTTTGGGATCGGATTCCGTCCCTGGCTCTACCTCGTCATGCTGCTGGTGCTCGCGGGGCTCGTCCTCTTCAGTTTCGGGTTCGTCGGGGAGCTGGTGGCGGGGATGCGGGAGGAGATCCGGGCCCTCGGCGATCGCCGCTAGGCGACGACGGTGACCCAGCCCGCTTCGTTCGCGATCAACCCCGTCTGGGTGCGGGGATCGAAGGCGATGCCACGCGGCACCCCTCCGGTAGGAATGGTCCTCACCACGCGCAACGACTGACGGTCCAGCACCTGCACTCGCTCGGCGTTGACCAGGCCGACGTAGAGGTGCCTCTGGTCGGGCGTCGCGGCGACGGCGAAGGCGGGACCGCCGAGCTCAAGGGATGCGGCGAGGGTGCCGGTCGCCAGATCGACGACGTCCAATCCCCCCTGTTCGTTGGCGATGTAGAGCTCGGTCCCGTCGGGGGCCACCACCATGCCTTGCGTGCGCCCGCCCACCACGAATTGGCGGACTTGGTGGAGGTCGGCCTGGTCGACCTCAAGCACCGTGCCCGCGTCGCGCGTGGCCACATAGAGCAGTGCCCGGTTCGGGTGTGCCGCCAGATGATGCGAGGTCGCCGGCAGGGGAAGGGAGGCCTCGATCTTCCAGGTTTCGGTCCGGATGGCGTAGAGGCGGTCCGCGTTGGTCGTGACGAATATCAGGCGGCCGTCACGAGACACGACGACCGGTGCGGGGTCGCCGGTGACGGGGATCTCGCCCAACACCCGCTGACCGTCCTCGTTGACTACCGAGATGGTGCTGCTGAACTGATTGCTGACGTATCCCACGCCGTGGGCGCTCACCGCCACGCGCGTGGGATTGTAGCCGACCACGATCGGATCCTCGAACCTGAGCGACCGGAGATGCAGGCGCTCGACGCTCGCGGTCGCGGCGCGCGTGATCAGCGCGTACCCGCCGGGACCCATGGCGACGTCGAATCCGCCGTGGGTGAGCGGCACGGTGGCGGCGATCCGTCCTTCCGGATGTCCCCAGCGCGCCAGGCGGGCCGACGCGGCCGTGTCTCGAACGAGGCGGGGACCTTGCCGGCCGATGGCGGACAGCGACGGCGCCCGCCGTTCGAACGCGCTCTGTGGGCCACGGTGGGCGCCCACCGTGGGCGTGACCGTGGGCCGCGAGCAGCGGTCGCGGAACTTGAGCAGCATCCAGCCGAACCCTCGCTCGCGGGATTCGCGCCACGAAAGGCCGAGGGTCCGGCGGAAACGACGGTAACAGGTGGCGGGTTCGAGCGTTCGGCGCTGCGCCACGTGAAAGAGGGAGCTGCCCGTCGCTTCCGATTCGAGCGTCATCGCCAGGATCGAAATCCAGTCCGACAGCACAGCGAAGGTGGGAAGACCTTCGCGGCACAGGAGGCGACGCAGATAAAAGCGGTTGGTGAGGCCGAGGGTTCGGGAGAGCGCGTCGGCGCCGAGGTCGCCGCCGCCGGCCACCGTCGCCCGTAACGCGGCGCGTCCCTCCGGCGAAAGCCAGGGGAGCAGGGCATCGAGGATCAGATCGAGGGACAGCGCGGGCATTTCGAATCCGTTCAGATGGGTGACGGTGCCACACCGAACGTCACAACGCCCCGAGGCGAATTCTCTACCCCACAGTACGATTCGGCTCACTCCGGCGTTTGCCGTGACGCGCCCACGCAACGCACGAGACGTCATGTCGTGCGTGAGGAATGAGGCACGGAACGACATACCCCCGTGCGCAATGTGCACCTATTGTTCGGTTTGCGAAGGTTGTGCAAGTTGGTAAGGCGCCGACGTTTTTCAGCCTGAGGAGCCGTCATGACCGTTCGCATGAGACCCGTCACACTGATACTCTGCGCCGCCCTGGCGGCGTGCTCGACCCCAACGGATCACATAACCCCTGGGGGCGGGGGCGGGGGTGGGGGTGGGGGCACGGCGGGCGGCATCAAGGTCAGCGTCGTCCTCGCCCGCGTAGGTGTCGGGCAATCCTTCCAGCTCGTAGTGACGGCGCGGGATTCGAACGGGGGCGTGATTCAACACCCCACCGTCACGTACTCCTCGTCCAACACCGGCCGGGCCACCATCTCCACTGCCGGACTCATTCACGGCGTGTCATTGGGCGCCACCGATGTCCACGTCGCGGTCGGTGGCGCGACGGCGATCATTCCGGTGGTGGTGGCGACCAGTCCCGCGGGGACCCTCACCGGGGACTTGAGTGGCGCAGACTCGGTGGCGTCACGCCCCTTCACGGTGACGATCTCGTCGAAGAACGACGTCTACGTGGGCCGTCAAGACCTGCCCTACGTGCAGCGCACCCAGCTTCCAGATACCACGTTCGGCGACTCGGTTCTGGTGGGCGCCGATCCGACGGATATCACCTTCGATTTCGCCGCTACGACGGCCTATATCACGGACCAGTTCTCGAGCTCCCTGGGGATCGCGCCCGTGGCCTCGGGGGCGCTGACGGACAGCATCGCCTTGCCCGGTCAGCCCTACCGCGTAGTGCTGGATCTCGGGGGCCTCACCGCGTACGTCACGACCAACAACCAATTGGTGGTCCCGGTAAACCTGACGACGCATGAAGCTGGTCAGTCATGGTCGCTCGACAGTCCGTCGAACGGCCTGGCCTGGTCTCCCGACGGCGTGCACATCTACGCCTCGACGTATGGCGGAATCCTGCACTCCCTGAATACGGTGACGGGAGCCGACTCGGTGGATACCCTTTCGGGAAAACTGCAGGACGTAGTGGTCGCGAACGATGGGCGCACGGTGTATGTGGCGAATGAGTCCGCCGCGATGTGGGTCATCGACTCGACCGGAGCCCACCAGGCGTCCGCGGTGCAGGGTACCTTCAGCCTCGTGCTCTCGCCCGACGGAAACTTCCTGTACGCCTCCCAGCCGTCCCTCGGCAAGGTGTTGATCGTGGATCGCGCGTCCCTCACCGTGACCAAGACGCTCGACGTCGGAGGCACGCCCCGTCGGATCGCCTTTGACCCCCTGGGGACCGTGGCGTTGATCGGCAACGAGTCAGGCTACGTGAGTATCGTGCGGTAAGTCGCGTTTCCACCACATCTTGGACGCCCCCGGCCCATTTCCGTAGCCGGGGGCGTTTCTTACCTTTGTGCACCCGTGCGGATCCTTATTCTCACCCACAACTACCCCCGCTTTGCCGGCGACCCGGCAGGCGCCTACGTCGCCCGGCTGGCTAACGCGGCTGCCGGAGCGGGACACGATGTTCGCGTGCTCGCGCCTCACATTGCCGGCACGAAGGAGGCCGAGAAGGACGCCGGGGGAACGGGCGTCGAACGATTCCGGTATGCGCCTGAGTCGCTGGAGCTGGTTGGCTATCGGGGTGATGTACGGGCCCGCACCCTGTTCTCGCCCGTCACGCTCCTCCTGCTGCCATTCTTTCTGTCGGGCTTCCGTCGGTCGGCGCGCCGGCTGGCGCAGGAGTTTCGGCCTGATGTCGTTCACGCGCATTGGTGGTTCCCCGGGGGCTGGGTCGCAACTGGCCTGCGCGTCCCGTACGTCGTCACGTCCCACGGATCCGACGCCCGGCTGCTGGATCGTGGGACCTGGTTTCGGCGGTCCGCTATGCCGGTGCTTCGCGGTGCCGCGCGCGTCACCGCGGCGTCCAGATTCCTGGCCGGCGATCTCGAGCGCCGGATGCCAGGGGTATCGGTGACCGTGACGCCGATGCCGGTGGATGTCGACCGTTTCGGCGCGGCGTTCAAGAACCCTCGCGTGGTCCCCCCGCGCATTCTCTACGCCGGCAACCTGGTAACAGGGAAGGGGGTCGACGTTCTTCTGCGCGCCGTCGCCGAGCTCAAGCAGCGGTCGGGCCCCTTTCGGGTGAAGATCCTCGGCGAAGGGCCGGAGCGCTCGTCCCTGGGCGCGCTTGCCACGGATCTTGGGATCGCCGCGGACGTCGATTGGTCTCCGTTCGTCCCGCAGGACCGCATGCCGGGCGAGTATGGCGCCGCCACCATCACGGTGCTCCCCAGCCGCGGACAAGCGGAAGGCCTGGGCCTCACGCTGGTCGAAGCGTTGCTGGCAGGATCCGCGGTCGTGGGGACGCCGGCAGGCGGGATCCCCGAAGTCATCGAGGACGAGCAGACGGGGCTGCTCGCGCGTGATGGCGATGCCGGTCACCTCGCGACGCAAATCGAACGGCTCCTGCGCGGCGGCGAGCTGCGGCGCCGGCTCACGGCCGATGGCGCGGCGCGGATGCGCGCGACGTACGCGCCCGGCGCGGCCGCTCAGCGATTCCTCGATCTCTATGCCGAAATCGCGGGGCCCAGATGAACGTCGTGCGGCACTCCGATATCCCATTGGGGTGGGACACCCTCGCCTGGGAGCTCGGCACCTTCTACCACCATCCGGCGTGGATCACGGGGGTGGCGCGCTGTCTCCGGTATCGCGTCCATTGGCTGACGGTTCATGACGGAGATCGTCTGGCCGGCGGCCTGGTGCTCGCCGAGGTCCCCGGACTGCTCGGGGGCATCCGACTGGTCTCCTTTCCGTTCAGCTTCATCGCGGGCCCGATGGCCACACGAGCCGAGGTCGCGACGGCGTTGTTGGGTGAGGCCGAAGCACTCGGGCGTGAGCGGCAGGCAAAGCGGGTGGAGGTCAAACAGTTCGGTCCGACGGCGGCGGCGCCGGCGCGAGGGTGGGTCCGCACCGATCGGTATCGCACGTACCGGATCTTGCCCGAGGGTGGGGAAGCGGCGGTCTGGAAACGCCTCCATGTGACCTCGACGCAGCAACGGATCCGGAAGGGGCAGAAGGCGGGCGTGCAGGTGGTGGATGGTCGATCGCCCGAGGACTGGCTGGCGATGGCGCGACTCGAGGAGCGGATTCAACAGGGTCACGGAGTGCCGGCGCCGCCTCGCGCCCTGTTCCTCGACGTCTGCCGGACGCTCCAGAATGCCGGCCTTGCCGACCTCTATCTGGCCAAGGTACCCGACGGGCGGGTCGCCGCGGGGTTCGTGATGTTCAAAGGCCCACGCGAGTGGATCTATGCGTTCAGCGCGTCCGATCCCGGATTGGTGAAGGAGTATCGGCCCACCCACGTCCTGCTGTGGGCCGGATTGCAGCGGGCCGTGGCGGCCGGTGTGGTGCTCGACCTGGGCCGGACGTCGCCGGAGCAGGGATCGCTGGCGGAATTCAAGGAGCGCTGGGGTGCGCGGGCAGACACCCTGGCATATGATTACTGGCCCGATGCCGGCGGGCTCCTGAACGCGCGCCGGGATCGTGGCGCGCTGGCCGCCGCGGCGAAGGTGTGGGCCGCATTGCCGGCCCCCGTCGCGCGCCTGGGCTCCGCACTCTACCGCTATCTGGGGTAAACCAGCGTGATGCGATTCTGGTGGCGCCTCAAGAAGAAGGTGCTCAAGCGCTGGGCGCGGAACGCTTTCTTTCCCTCCTGGCGGATCCAGATGCTCCGGTGGTGCGGCTACCAGATCGGCCAGGACGTCTACATCGCCGACGAGCTGATCATCGCCGAAGAGCTCGAGGACAAGGGCAACCTGACGCTGGGAGACCGGGTCAGTATCGCACCTCGTGTGACCCTGGTGCTCTCGTCGCACCCCAACGATTCCCGCATTCGTCCGGTAGCTCCGGTGACGCGTGCGCCAATCATTATCGAAGCGGACGCCTGGCTGGGTGCGGGCGTCGTGATTCTGCCAGGCGTGCGCGTCGGGCGGGGAGCGATCGTGGGGTCGAACAGCGTGGTGACGAAAGATGTCCCGCCGCTGAACGTGGTCGCGGGTCAGCCGGCCCGGACGATTCGGGTGCTGCCGCCACCGCCTGGCTGGTCGTGATTCACGTCTCCCGTCCGGCGACCCCGCTCACGGCCGCCGAGGAGTACGGGCTGGACACCCTGCTCGATCTTTCCGGGCTATTGCGCGTGGACGACCCGTCCGCGCCCGTCGTTGCCCTTCAGCTGACCCCGGATCCCGCACCGCTCGCGCCACTCACGCCCCCCAAGGGGGGCGGGGTGGGCGGGGCTGCGGGAGTGGTGCCGCTCCCTCGCGAAATCCTGACGCACGTAACTGCCATTGCCGGCGCGGGGGCTGAGCAGGGATCGGCCCAGGCGGACCGGCATGGCCGAGTGCCCGCCGATGCGAATCCGCTGGTGGTGGTGGGGCTCGACCGGATGCCCTTGGTGTCGCAATGGGCGCGGGCCCTGCGCACGATGGTGCAGCAGGCGGCGGGTGCCCGACTGGTGCGGTACCTGGTGCCGTGGCCCGGGGGAAGGCGCTGGGCGGCGGCGTTCACGCACGACGTGGATGTCGTGTCGGGGTGGCCGGCGTTCACGGCCCTCCGCCTCGTCGAGCTGGTTCGCAGCGGTCAGATGCGGCGGGCCGGGGCTGTGGCGGCGGCTGCCGCCGCATCGGTCCTTCGAGCGCCGGTGTGGATTGGCGTGCGCGAGGTGCTGGCCATGGAAGAAGCGCACGACGTGCATTCGACGTGGTTCGTCCTGTGTGGCCGTCCGACGCCCGCGACCTGGCGCGCGGGAGACGTGACCTACTCGATCCGTTCCCGTGGGGCTCGCCGCATCGTGGCGGCGGTGTCGGCCTCGGGGCATGAGCTGGGAGTCCACGGTTCGTTTGCAACTTCGAGGACCGACGACGCATTCGCGAAGGAGCGCGCGGCGCTCGCGTCCGTAAATGCTGCAGAGGCCATCGGCGTGCGGCAGCATTTCCTGAAAATGCGCCCAGGGCAAACGCAGGCCCGGATGCAGGCGGCCGGGTTCAGCTATGACGCGACGTACGGATTCTCCGACCGGAATGGCTTCCGGCTCGGTGTGGCCGACGTGGTGCGGGGCTGGGACGCGCGGGCCGGTGCCGTGACGGCGCTGGATGAGGTCCCGTTGCATTGGATGGATCGCGCGCAGAGCAAGTATCAGCGCGTCGAAGATCCGCAGGCGTGGATCGACGAGGCGGCGGACCTGGCGGAACGGTGCAAGGCCGTCGGCGGCCTGTGGGTGGGCCTTTGGCATCCGAATTTGACCGGTCCGCTGGGATTCCCCGGTGCGCCGGAGGCGTACGCGGAACTCCTCACCCGCATCGTGGGCGACCCCACCCCTCCCGTGGTGGACACGCTGGAGCGGCTGGTCGATTGGAGGCGCCAGCGTCGGTTGGCGCGCGCCCGGACCGTCCGAGAGAACGGGATGGTCGAGTGGCTGGGTGTGCCGGCGCCCATCGAGGATCAGGAGGGAAGGGCCATTGCCTGAGCGCAGGTGGTGGTGGCGCGGGGTGCAGATCATAGGCGCCATAGTGCTGGTGGCGCTCGCGGTCCGATCCCTCTCCCGGAACTGGAACGATCTCCAGTCTCAGTCGATCGAATGGCGGATCAATCCCCTCTGGATCGCGCTGTCACTGGTGATCACCTGGGCTGCCTACGCCGGGCTGATCGAAGCGTGGCGGCGAGTGGTCGTGAGCCTCCGGCAACGGCTGGGGTACGGGGATGCGGCGCGGATCACGATGGTGTCCAATCTGGGGAAGTATGTGCCGGGGAAAGTGTGGGCCATTGCCGGCGCGGCCTATCTGGCACAACAGGTGGGGGTGACCAAGACGGCGGCCGTCGCATCGGCCGTCGTGCTCCAGGCCCTGGCGCTCGCCAGTGGCGTGATCCTGGTCGCGGTCCTGGCGCCTGGACTGAACGGCGTTCCGGCCGGGTATGTCATCGGCGGCGCGGCGCTCGGCGTCGCAGCCGTTGGCGGAACCGCCGTCCTCTGTTCCCGGCGTGCCCTCGACGTCATTCAGCGACGTTTGCCGGCGTCCATCCCGCGGCTCGAGCCCATCGCGCCCGGAGTCATGCTCGCGGCACTGTGTGTGAATGCCGCCGCGTGGTGCGCGTATGGGCTCGCGTTCGTCGCCCTGACGCGTGGAGTGCTGCCGGAGGCGTCTTTGTCCTGGACCCTGGCAACGAGCGTGTTCACGACGTCGTATCTTATTGGTCTGCTGGTGGCGTTCGCCCCCGGCGGCCTGGGAGTGCGGGAGTCGATGTTCGTGCTGCTCCTGGGGGGGCCGCTGGGGGTGAAGCTTGCCGGGGCATTGGCGCTGGCCACCCGCGTGACTTTGACCATCGCCGAGCTGGGAGCCGCGGTTCCGTTCCTGTTGATTCGAACCTCCAGAGGAGTCTCACGTTGACCACGCCTGGTGGACCGACGACGTATACCCCCCGGTTTCCGACCCTGACGGCTCTCGGATTCCTCTGTCTGTGGATCGCGATCCTCTCGTTGCCGATGTGGAGTGGGAAGTTCATGGCCGGGCAGCACTCCGACCAATACTCCGCCGGGTGGGCGATCCGACACTGGGGCGCAGAGCAATGGAAGGCGACCGGGCATATCCCCCTGTGGGACCCGGAGCGACTGGGTGGAGTGGTCGTTGAGGCCGGCTTCGGTGACCTCTTCTATCCTTCCGCGTGGCTGCGGCTCGTTCTGCCGACAACCGTTGCGATCGATCTGGCATTCGTGATCCATTACGTCCTCGCCGGACTTTTTCTCTTCCTGCTGTTGCGCATGCTGTCGATCAGCTGGCTCGGGTCGTTGATCGGAGGGACCGCCTATCAGCTGACCGGTGTGATCGTTTCCTACGCCAGTCCGGGGCATGACGGGAAACTGTTCGTCAGCGCGCTCTTTCCCCTCATGCTCATTGCACTGGTGTTGGGAATCAGGCGGCGCCGGCTGGAGGGGCACGCGCTGCTCGGACTGACCGTCGGCCTCGCGCTTCTCTCGCCGCAGTATCAGACCACGCAGTACGCGTTGCTGTCGGCCGGCATCTTCGCGCTCTACCTGGCGTTTGGAGACCCGGAGGAGCTGACGGTCAAACAGGGATTCGCCGGCGTTGGCCTGGCAGCCCTCGGTGTCGCACTGGGAATCGGCGTGTCCATGATCCAGGTGCTGCCCTTCATGCACTACATCCCGTACTCCCCGCGCTCCGGCCCGAGCGGGTACGATTGGGCGACTTCATTTGCCACACCCTTGATTCACGTTCCCGAGTTTTTCCTGTCGGGGTTCACGGGCCAGTCGTTCAACGGCGACTATTGGGGTCCGAACGGGCTCACCAAACTCCACAGTGAGTATCTCGGACTCCCGGTCATTGCGCTTGCCTTGCTCGGGTTCCGCACCGAGCGGCGACGGTTGATGAAATGGATCCTGGCGATCGGGATCTTGTTCATGCTTGTTGCGCTCGGCGACAGCACGCCGTTCTACCGGGTGTGGTACTCGCTGGTCCCCTACGTGAACAAGACGCGGGCACCCGGCATCGCCTTCTACCAGGTGGGGTTCGCCGTTGCGGTCCTCGCCGCGTTGGGTACCGAGCGTCTCGAGCGAGGGGAAGGGAAGACGTGGGCGCTGAGCGGCATGATCGCCGGCGGAGCGATAGCCCTGCTCGCTGGGGTGGGCACATTTGGCGCCATTGCGACTGGGTACGCGAAGGCGCATCCGGAATTCACCTGGTCGGCTCCGGCGGCCGCGGCGGCTCAGACTCCCATCATGATCGGTGCGGTGGGCAGCGCGCTGGCGCTCCTCGTGGTGGCGGGACTTGTGTGGATCAACGGCCGGCGCCCAGTACCGCCGCCCATCTTCGCCATGGGTCTCGTCTTCCTGGTGGGTGCCGACCTGTATCGCGCCGGAGCCGGGTTCTGGCACTGGAGCGCACCCTTGACGGAGCAGATTGGGTCTGACGAGATCGTGCAGCGTCTGGCGGCGGCCCCTCGGCCCTATCGGGTATTCGACCCGGCGCCCGTATATGCGCGCGACGCGTTGATGGCCTACAACATCCCTCAGGTCACTGGGTACCACGGTTACCAGCTGCCAACCTATGTGGATCTAGTCGGCGGCGAAGATGGGGCGAACCTGCTGCACTCACCCAACCTCTGGAAGCTACTGGACGTGGAGTACCTGATCTTCCCCGATTCGATTCGCCTGAGGGATTACACTCGGGTCCTTGGGCCGGTGCACACGACCCTGGGGAGGACCGCCTACCTGTATCAGGCGGACAGCGCGCTCGACTACGCGCGGGTGGTGTCAGCGGCGGTGAAGGCCGACACGAGCCAGATCGTTCCGACACTCATGGATCCGCGCCTCGACTACGACCGCTTGGTGCTCTTCACGCCCGATCAACCCGTCAACCCGCTCCCAGTGACGGCCATGCCGGCCGTTCCGGCGGCGAAGGCGACCGTGACCAAGTGGGCGCCGGGGGCCATGAGCATCGCCATCAATCCGCCGACGGACAGCGCCCGGTATCTGGTGGTGAGTGAAAACTGGTACAAGGACTGGAAGGCGACTGTGAACGGCGCCCCAGCGCCGGTGCTCCGCGGGGACGAGTCGTTGATCACCGTTCCACTCCCGGCCGGCGCGCGCACGGTGGATCTCGTGTTCCAGCCCGTTGACTACGCCAAGGGGAAGACGATCACGTTCATCTCGCTCGCCCTCATCGTTCTCCTCGGGGCGGTGCCGATGGTGCTGAGACGGATGGCCCGTGGCTGAAACGGGGAGGGGGAGCGCGCTCGTCGTCATTCCGACGTACAACGAGTCCATGAACCTCCCAACCATCGTCCCGGACGTCCTGAAGCAGGACGCCCGTATCGAGATCCTGGTCGTCGACGACAACTCGCCGGACGGCACGGGACGGATGGCGGACGACATGGCCGCCAAGGAGCCCCGGGTCCACGTCTTGCATCGTTCCGGAAAGCAGGGCCTGGGAACCGCATATCTCGCGGGGTTCAAGTGGGCTCTCGAGCGGCACTACGAGCTGGTGTTCGAGATGGACGCCGACTTCTCGCATGATCCGGGGCACTTAAAGGAATTTCTCAAGGCCAGCGAGGATGCCGACCTGGTGCTGGGGTCCCGGTACCTGGGCGGCAAGGTGACGGTGGTGAACTGGCCGATGGGACGGTTGCTGCTCTCGTACTTCGCGAACGTTTACGCCCGCCAGGTGACGGGCCTCGCAATCTGGGACCTCACCGGGGGCTTCAAGTGCTTTCGCAGGCGGGTGCTGGAAGCCATTGATCTTTCGGCGGTTCGGTCGAATGGGTATGCTTTCCAGATCGAGATGACGTTCCGCGCGTGGCGGAAAAAGTTTCGCTTGAAGGAGATCCCGATCACGTTCGTCGATCGGACTGAGGGGCAGAGCAAGATGAACAAGTCGATCGTGCGGGAGGCGGTGTGGGTCGTACCACGCCTGCGGTGGATGGCCATTCGCGGGGTGCTATGAGCCTCGGGCTCCCGATTTACAAGATGACTGGGTCCGGAAACGATTTCGTGTTCGTGGACGGGCGGCATTCGTCCATCCAGGACTGGACCAAGGAGCAGATCGCCGAGCTGTGCGCCCGCGGAACGGGCGTGGGTGCGGACGGATTGGTGTTTGTGGGGCCGGGAAGCGCGCCCGACGCCGTCCGGATGGTCTACTACAACAGCGATGGCTCCCACGCCGCCATGTGTGGCAATGCGGCCCTCTGCAGCACCCGCCTGGCTGCCCACCTCGGCATTGCCGGCAAGACGATGCGCCTGGAGACCGACGCTGGGGTCTACGAATCCCGCGTGAATGGCGCTCAGGATCGGGCCGAGTTGCATCTGGCACCGGTGGTCGAGCCCAAGGAGGTCCCCAAGCTGGGCTTGCTTGCCGACGCCGGTGAGAAACGGGCGGCGCTAGGCATCGTGGGCGTGCCGCACCTGGTCGTCCTGGTCGACGACGTGGAGAGGATCGACCTCATGGGCCGTGGGAAGGCTCTGCGCGGCGATAAAGCACTCGGCTCGGCAGGCGCCAACGTCAACTTCATTTCGCCTGGGGATGACGGCCGGTGGAAGATGCGGACGTACGAGCGTGGCGTGGAGGCCGAGACGCTGGCCTGTGGGACTGGTGCGGTGACGGCGGGGTGTGTCCTGGCCGGATGGGGTCTGGCGACGCTGCCAGTGGTATTCCTGACGCGTAGTGGCCGTGAGTTGAAGGTCAGCGCGAAGCGGTCGGGGACTCAGTACGCTGACGTCTGGCTGGATGGGGAAGCGCGGATGGTCTTCAGGGGGGTGTTGACCTGATCCCGTTATCCACACTTTCCCACACTACAACTTAACATAACATCTCTTATACGAAGTTGTTTGTAGCGACAGTGGCGGCTTATTGATGCGCGGCTGCCCCTGCCGCTCCCACGATCTTCGGGTCTTTCCACCCCCCCCGCGTCAGCTCCCCAAGGCGAACCCGTGCCTCAGTCTGGTAGCCGGTCGAGTCCATGCCGGTAATCACTTTGCTGAGCGCTGCGACGGCCTTGGTGGTGTCCCCAGCCTCCGAGTAGGCCCTCCCCGCGTCGAGGAGATACTGAGCCTGAAGAAATGGGAACGGCGCGTGGTCGGAGGCGTTCTGGTACGCCACGGCCGCGTCCCCCGGGTGCACCATGTTCTCGAGGGCGTACCCGAGGAGCGCATAGGCCTGGGCCCGGTACGGCCCGCTGGCCGACCCGGAGAACTTGGTCAAGAGGTCCACGGCCTGCTGTGACTGCCCCTGCTGGATCCGCGCGTTGGCGAGCAGCAGCGTCGCTTCCTGCGCGGCGTTCGTGCCGGAATAGTTCGCCGTGATCTGGCTCAGCTCGCTCGCGGCCATCGAGAAGTTTTCATTCTCGTACGCGACGCGCGCGGCACCGAGGGACCGCGATGCGGCTTCCTCACTCGAGCGGCCGACGACGACATTCCAGGCGACGAGGCCACCGACGATCACAAGAACGACCACTGGCCACGCGGCTTTCCTGGGGTTGGCCTTCGCCCAGCCGATGAGTCTCTCCAGTACGTCCTGATGAGCCGGCGCGACGCCGTGCTGCGCTGATGTCCCCATGCCGTGCCGATCCCTCGTGCCTTGCTGGTGATGGTCTTTCCGCTGTTCGGTCCCCAGTGCCCCTGGGGTGACTCGAACACCCGGCCAACGGTTTAGGAAACCGCTGCTCTATCCACCTGAGCTACAGGGGCGTAAGCCCTGAAAAATAAGACATTTACACGACTGGAAGCAAGGGCGACGACAGCGGTAACCTGATGGGCAGCCTCACTCATCTACTCGATCTCAAAGCTCTTAGGCAATGGGATCTCATGTGGAAGTTCTCGCTTTTCCACACGTTCTACCCGCGAGGCCGACGGCCCGCGCCTCAGCTCCCGCTCGAGTTCCTGCAGGGATTCGTCGGTGCCTTCCGCCAATACCTCGACATCCCCATCCGGAAGGTTCCGGGCGATCCCAGACAGCCCCAGGCGTCCGGCGGCCCGCCGGACGAACCATCGGTACCCTACTCCCTGCACCAGGCCATGCACGAGGAACCGGGCCCGCGCCATCAGTGTCTACGCCTTCCGCCGCCTGCTCGCCCAGATCGTGTACAGGATGGTGAGCACGGCCAACGCGGGAACGATGATGGTCATGGCGTGCCCGGCCTGGCGCCGTACCTCGACGTTCAGCGCGCCGAGCAGCACGCTTTCTTTCCGCCCGATGGTCCACCCGATGATGGTGAGCACCGTACACCAGATTCCGGCGCCCAGCGTCGTGAACGAGACGAAGCGCGTCAGCGGCATGCGGGCGAGGCCTGCTGGCAGCGAAATCAGGTGGCGAACGACGGGGAGCATCCGTGCCGCGAACGTGCTGATCTCTCCGTGAGCCGCAAAGAAGCGCTCCGATCGCTCGAGGCTCTGCTCCGAGACGAAGACGTATCGCCCGAGCCGGTGCACGAACGCCCGTCCGAGCCACGCCGCGAGACCGTAGTTCGCGAGGGCGCCGAGAACGCTGCCGAGCACGCCGCAGACGATCACGAAGCCGAGCGACATCTCGCCCTTGGCGGCGAGATATCCCGCGGGCGGCATCACGAGCTCCGATGGCAGCGGCAGAATCGAAGACTCAACCGCCATCAGTAGCACGATCCCCGGATACCCGATGTCGCGGAACCGGTCCAGAAGCCATTGGATGAACGATTCAAGCATCGAAGCCGTGCTCTCCCACGAGCGGGACAAAACGCGCGTCCCCGAGGGACGTCCGCCGGTAATCGCCGTCTTCCTTCCCGGTCTTCTCGACGAGTGTCAGGACCTGCTGTCCTTTATCTCCCACCGGCACCAGCATGCGGCCGCCGACCTTGAGTTGGGAGACCAGAGGCGCCGGGACCTCCGGACCCCCGGCGGCAACCAGAATCGCGTCGTAAGGCGCGTAGGCACTCCACCCCAGTGTCCCGTCCCCCACGAGCATCGAGATGTTCCGCGCGCCGGCCTCGCGGAGGGCGCGCTGCGCGCGGTCGGCCAGCTCTCGCACGCGCTCCACCGTGAACACCTGATCGACCAGCCGCCCCAGCAGCGCCGTCTGATACCCTGAGCCCGTACCGATTTCGAGCACCCGCTCGCGACCCGTGAGCCGGAGCTGCGCGAGATACCGCGCCTGCATCGAAGGCTGAGAGATGGTTTGTCCGGCACCGATCGGCAGCGCCGAGTCTTCGTACGCGCGATGACGGACCGCTTCAGGCACGAACAGGTGCCGCGGGGTTTCCGAGAACGCCTTTAGAACCGCGAGGTCGTCGATGCCCTTGGCCCGCAGGGCATCCACCAACCGGAGGCGGTATCCGCCGTAGCTGTCGCCGATCACTCGCCGAGCTTCCAGGACCGCACATCGTCCAGAAGCCGGTAGTTCGTCATGTCCACATGCAGCGGGGTGACGGAAATGTACCCGTCCCGAACCGCCTGAAAATCCGAATCGGCCCCGCCCGACCAGGTGACGTGTCCGCCGCCGATCCAGAAGATGTCCCGGCCCCAGGGGTCCTTCATCCGGGCGATCTCCTCGTGAAAGACGCGGCTGCCCAGATGCGTCACCTTCACGCCCCTCACGCGCTCGGCGGGGATCGCCGGCAGGTTCACGTTCAGCAAGGTCTCCTTCGGGAAGTCGGACACCGCCACCACATCCGCCAGGAGCTGCTGCAGCCGGCTCCGGTACGAGCTCAGGTGCTCGAGGTCGAATGATCCGAACGACACGGCGACGGATGGAATCCCGGCGGCGAGGCCCTCGAATGCCGCGGCCACCGTTCCCGAGTAAAGGACGTCCTCGCCCATGTTCGGCCCGTGGTTCACTCCCGAGATCACGAAGTCCGGCTTGTCGGGCATCAGGGCGCCGAGCGCGAGCAGCACGCAGTCGGTGGGAGTGCCATCGACCTGATAGGCGCCATCGTTGCGCAGGGTGGCCCGCAAGGGCCGATGGAGCGTCAGTGAGTGACTCGTGCCGCTCTGTTCACGATCGGGAGCCACCACCGTCACTTTGCCGAGCGTGCTGCACGCCTCGACGAGAATTCCCAGCCCCTGCGCCAGGACCCCGTCGTCGTTGGAAATCAGGATGTTCATCGAGCTCCGCTCACGATTCTCCCCGCGTACTGCCAGAACACCCGTGCCATGCGCCAGGTGTCCGTGCCTGCCTTGAAATGACTTCGGGATTGCCCATAGATCGTCGGCACCGGCACGGAGACCACGCGCCAGCCGCCGGCCAGACTCGCCAGCAGGAACGCCGCTTCGAACTCGTACCGGGCTTCGGCGGGCTTCACGGCCCGCGCCAGGTCGGCGGTAAACGCCCGGAATCCGGTCTGTGCATCGGGGATCCCTACACCGCCGATCCGCGAGGCCAGCGTGGATGATAGCCAGTTCGTGAGGCGTCTGGGGGCTGGCATCGCCTCCGTGCGGGCCCTCGCGCCCAGGGTCAAGTCGGCGGACCGGCGCTCGAGGGGCTCGATCAACCTGGGGATCTCGTCCGGCGGATGCTGCCCGTCGGCGTCCAGGGTCACGATCCATTTGGCGCCAGTTTCCAGCGCTCTTGCGATGCCGCTCTGGAGGGCGGCACCCTTTCCCCGGTTCACCGGATGCTGCAGGACCTGGTCCACGGGAATCTGCGCGCCCGTGCCGTCCGTCGATCCGTCATCCACTACCCAGATGGAGGCGTGAGGGACGGTCTCGCGGACGCTGGTCCAGACCTGACGGATGGTGCCCGCCGCCTGGAACGCGGGAATGACGACGGCGAGGTTGGCGGACGTCCCCGGGTCAGCGAGGAGGGGCATGGGGCGATGCGTTGCCGTCCAGAATGGCGAGCACCGCCTTCAGCTCTCCTTGAAGGTCCCGGACGGTCTCCGCGCCCAGGGCCCGGCGGGCTTCCGGCTTGAGGTCCCCCGAGCGGCGGTAGGCTTCGATCTTCTGGCGCGCGCCCTCGATGGTGTACTTCTCCGTGTAGAGCAGATGCTTCACGAGCATGATGAGCTCGATCTCGCGCCGCTGGTAGACGCGGTTGCCGGACCGGTTCTTGGCGGGATTGAGAAACCGGAACTGGCTCTCCCAATACCGGAGGACGTGCGGCTTGAGGTCGGTGAGCTGACAGACTTCACCGATCGAGAAGAACTCCTGCACCGGGTGGGGAATGCTCATCGCCATTGCTCCGGCTTGGGCTCACGTTCCATCAGGTCCGCGATGGCCTGACGGGCGGTCTTGCCTTCGAAAAGGATGGCCGCCACCTGCCGTGCGATCGGCAGGTCGACCTGGTGCCGCTCACCGAGCGCCACGGCGGTTCGCGCCGTGCCGACGCCTTCCGCGACCGATTGCTTGCCGGCCAGGGCCTGTTCCAGCGTCTTGCCCTTCCCCAGCTCGACGCCGAGCGAGTGATTGCGCGACAGGGTGCCGGTGGCGGTGAGGATGAGATCACCGAGCCCCGCCAGTCCCGCGAAGGTCAACGGCTCCGCGCCGAGCGCGATTCCGAGTCGTGTGATCTCGGCGAGCCCGCGGGTGATGAGCGCCGCGCGCGTATTGAACCCGAAACCCACGCCGTCGACCATGCCCGCAGCGACGGCGATGACGTTCTTCAGCGCCCCGCCGAGCTCCACGCCGGTGACGTCCCCGTGCGTGTACACACGGAACGTGCTCGTCGCGAATAATCCCTGCACGCGCTTCGCCAGCTCCCGGTCCGTGGCCGCGACCACGGCGGCCGTCGGCTGCCGGCGATAGACCTCGAGCGCGAAGGTCGGCCCCGACAACACTGCCACCGGCGCGCCGCGGGTGATCTCCCCCAGGAGACAGGAGAGCGTGATCAGCCGTTCAGGCTCGAGGCCCTTGGACACGCTGACGATCGCGGGATACGTGGACCGGCCGGCAAGCGCCTCGGTCATGACGGCACGCACGGCGTGTGACGGAGCGGCGGAGACAACCACTTCCGCGTCTTTCATGGCGCTTGCGAGATCGGTCGTGGCCGCGAGCGCGGGCGCCAGGGGGCAGCCGGGCAGAAACACCCCGTTGAGGTGTTCCCTGCTGACCTGGGCCGCGACCTCCGGCTCACGGGCCCACAGCGTCACCTGCTCGCCTTTGCGTGCGAGGAGGTCCGCGAGCGTGGTGCCCCACGCGCCGCCGCCGATCACCGCGATCCGCGTCACGGGGCCAGCTCCTTGCGGGTCCGGAAGCGATTCTCGGTTCCCGCAATCAGGCGGCGAATGTTTGCGCGGTGGGAGTAGACGATGAGCAGCGCGAGCCCGATGCCTGCGATCAAGGTCGGGGTGGCATCACGCGTCGTGACGAGGACGAGCACCGGGAATATGATGGCGACCAGAATGGAGCTGAGCGAGACGTACCCGGTGGCCCAGAGGCAGAGGCCCCAAACCGGAAGCGCGATCAGGACGGCGAACGGCGCCAGCGCGAGGAACATGCCGGCCGCCGTCGCGACTCCCTTCCCGCCCTTGAAGCCGAGGTACGGCGAGAAAATGTGGCCGAGGACGGCGGCGAGGCCGAGGAACACCGGGAAGCCTGAAGCCCCATGCGCCCAGGAGCCGAGCAGCGCCACGGGCAGCGCGCCCTTGGCGATGTCGATCAGCCCAACCGGGATGGCCCACCGCCACCCAAGCGTGCGGTAGACGTTGGTCGCCCCGAGGTTCTTGCTGCCATGCTCGCGCAGGTCGATGCCCTTCGCGAGTCGTCCCGCGATGTAGCTGGTCGGCGTCGCACCGATGAGGTACGCGGCCAGGAGCCAGAGAATCGCGGCGGGTACGCTCACCGGCGCTGTTTCTTGCGGCGAAACTTGATGTCGAGTGGTGCGCCCGTAAACGACCAGGCGTCCCGGAAGCCGTTCACGAGATACCGCGTGTACGACTCGGGGATGGCTTCCGGCCGGTTCGCGACGATCGCGAAGCGCGGAGGCGCGGTGCCGATCTGAGAGGCATAGAACAGCCTGACGGATTCACCGACCGGCTGAGGCGGCTGCTGGCGATCGAGCAAGGCCGTGAGCACCCGGTTCACTTCGGCCGTCGCGATCCGCAGATGCCGGGCGTCCGCGACCTCGAGGATGAGGTCCAGGACTTTGGGCACGCGCTGCTTCGTCTTGGCCGAGATGTAGACGAACGGAATGAAGGCCAGGAATGGCGCCTTCTCGATCAGCTCCTTCTGCCCGCGAACCGCCGTGTTGGAATCCTTCTCCTCGATCAGGTCCCACTTGTTGACCGCCACCACTACGCCGGCGCCCCGCTCCCAGGCGTCCGAGACGATCTTGAGATCCTGGGCATGCATGCCGTCCGCCGCATCGACCACCAGCACGCAGACGTCCGCGCGCTCCATGGCGCGGGCAGTCCGGAGAGTCGAGTAGAACTCGAGGTCTTCGTTGACCTTGCTGCGTTTGCGAAGGCCCGCGGTGTCGATGAACACGAGCTGGCGCCCGTTGTGCAGCACCGGGGTATCGATGGCGTCGCGCGTGGTGCCGGGTTCGTCTGCGACAACGACGCGCTCCGCACCCACCAGAGCGTTCACGAGGCTGGACTTCCCAACATTCGGACGACCGACCACGGCGACATGCACGGCGTCGTCGGTTTCGAGATTTGCCCCGGCCGGCAGCAGCTCCACCACCCGGTCGAGAAGATCTCCACTGCTCTTCCCTACCGAGGCCGAGACGGGGAACGGATCGCCGAGCCCGAGCTCGAAGAACGCGAGGGACCGGTGGTCGTTGGGGAGATTGTCGGCCTTGTTGGCGACGAGGATCATCGGGCGCTGGATCTTGCGGAGGTACTGCGCGATCTCCGCGTCGGCCGGGTGCACGCCATTCAACACGTCGACCACGAAGAGCACGACGTCACTCTCCGCCACGGCCTGCTCGACCTGTTGCCTGATCGCGCGATTCATCGAGTCGCCGTCGTAGACGAGGCCACCGGTGTCGACAAGCCAGAACCGGCGCCCATTCCAATCCGCGGGCGCGAAATGCCGGTCGCGGGTGACGCCCGCCTGCGCGTCCACGATCGCCTTGCGCTTCCCGATCAAACGGTTGAAGAGCGTCGACTTCCCCACGTTGGGGCGGCCGATGATGGCGACGGTCGCGGCACCGGTCGTCGTGGCGGTCGTCATGCGGCCACCGGGTCGCCGGCGAGCACGTCGGCGAAGTCGTAGGACAAGCGCACCGGCATCGGGAGGTGGCCCGCGAGCTCTTCCAGGCTCATGTCATCCATGAACAACAGGTTGTCGTTCACCGATTCAGCCGGCAGGAGCGCGAGGTCCAAGTCGCGGCGATGCTCGAGTGCGGCGCGGAAGGCCGCCCCCGGCAGAAGCCCCGCCGTGGTGACAGACGTGCCGAAAAGCGTGTTCTCGACGACGACGATCTCGAACTGCGCGCCGGTGGCGCGGGTCAGCGGCTCCACCACCTGCGGCATGAGCGGCCCCATCGCGCGGCCCGTCACCACCGCCACTTTCCGGCCTGCCTGGCCTGAGAGTCCCTCGACCTCAGCGGCGATGCGGGTCTGGAGATACCGGACCGCACCAACGCCGTTCTCACGCTGGTCGAAGTCCCCGTACCACTCGGCGGGCGGAAGTTCACGGCCGGCTTGGAGGTACAGATCGTCAGCGCCAAAGCACCAGGGGTTCCCGCGCTCTTCCATGGCTCGCCGGGCGTATCGCTCTGCGATGTCGAGCGCGGCCTGGCACTCTTCCCGGTTCGGCTCGCGCACCAGGGCGTGTTTACTGTACTCCGTAAGAGCGACCGGCACGATGGAAACGGACAGGATCCCGGGGCCGAGGCTCCAGAGGTCTTTCAGGGACCGTTCGAGCTCGGCTCCGTCATTCACCCCTGGAACCATCACGATCTGGGTGTGGAAGGTGATCCCCTGCTCGAGAAAGGCCCGGAGCTGGGGCACGATCGCGGGCGCCTCCGGATTGCGAAGCAGCCAGCGGCGTACCACGGGGTCGGTGGCATGCACCGACACGTACATCGGGGACAGGCGATACTCCACGATCCGGGCGACATCCCAGGGCTTCAGGTTTGTCAGGGTCGCGAAGTTGCCGTAGCGGAACGACAGGCGGTAATCGTCGTCCCGGATGTACAGGACCTCCCGCCGCCCCTCGGGATTCCCGTCCACGAAGCAGAAGTCGCAATGATTGGCGCAACGGCGAATGCGCGGCGGCTCGACGGTCACGCCCATGGCGAGCTCCGCGGGGCGCTCTACGTCGTACTCAACCTCTTCCCCACCAGGGTGACGGGCGTGCAGGAGAAACGAGTCGTCCGCCGTGAGGAACTCCCAGTCGAGGAAGTCCTCCAGCGGACGCCCATTGATGGCGAGCAGCTCGGTACCGGGCAACAGCCCAAGCGCGGCCCCGAGGGACTCGGGAGCCACGGCTTGCACTCGAATCACGATCGACCCTTCACTTCAAGGAGTTTCTCAACCCAGGGAGCGCAACTCCAATGCTTGCCTGGACTTCGGAACCCCTAAATATCGCTCAATTCACCCGGTAACGCCAGGCGACGATCCCCTTTCCCGTGGCTTTGATCTCGAACTGATTCGCGCCCTGTGGAGCGACCGGGGCGACCTGGGTGGCTTGGGTGGCCACGACGGCGCCGGACGCATTGAGGAAGTCGTAGGTCAGCTTGATGGGCGCTGAGGCGGTCCCCTTCAGGTTCGCGACCAGGCCCGACAGCGTGACGCCCGATGCATCGGGCTGGAATTGGGTGACAGAGACGTCGACCGCGAGCCCCGTGTCCGCGCGGGCCATGTATTTCTTCGCCGAATCCGCCTGCCCCGCGAGGCTGTAGGCCTGCCCAAGGGCCCGGGTGGCGAGCTGATTCGAGGGATCGAGGGCCATCACCTTCTGGGCCGATGCCAGGGCGCCGGCCGCGTCATGCATGCGCAGCTGGGCATCCGCCTGTCCGGCGAGCGCCGCCCGGTTATTGGGGTTCGCCTTGAGGAGCATCCCGTACACCCTCATCGCCGCTCCCCCGAGGCCGCCATTCCCCATCCGCTGAGCGGCTTCGAGCGCCGCGGTCTGATCGACCTGATCGGAGTGCGCCACGACGGCGTCGAACGCGCTGGCCGCCATCTCGGGATGACCTGTCTGCGAGTAGATCGCGGCGAGGTTGACGGCGGCATCAATCGAACCGGGATATGCCGAGAGCAAGTTCTGGTACGCAGAGATCGCGGCTCCATAGGCGGCCTTCACCGCCGAAGTGTCCCCGGTCGCTTTGGCCAGGAGCGAGGTGCGGAGCGTCCGGTCACCATCCAGGGCCTGACTGAGCTGACTCGAATCCGTGGCGAAGGCCTTTTGATCCGCGGGGCTCAAGCGTGCCCCCCGCGAATGACGGGATGCCGACTGGGCCAGCCGATGGGCCAGGAGAATCGAGTCGTTCGCGAGGTACCGCCCCAGAGAGTCGAGCGATTGCCGGACGCCCATGGAACGGGCGATCGCCGGGTCCGCCTGGGCTTTGGCGAGGGCCAGGCGGGCAGCGGTGCTCAAGGCGTCTCGGCGGCCATCGGCGTAGGCGGTGTCGTTGCCCGCCACCTGCGCGCCGAGCGAGAGGTAGGCCACGGCTGAATCGGTGTTGGAGGCTCCGGCGTACAGCTGGCCCAGCTGAAAGTCGGGCCGGGGGTTCTTGGGCAGCAGGCGGCGTGCGAGCTGCAGCAGGATGACCGCGGAGTCGGTCTTGCCCCCCTGCCAGGCGGTCATCCCCGCGCCAAACGCGTCGTTCCAGACCAGCTGGCGGAACTGGACCAGCGTGTCGGCGCATTGCGGTGCGAGCTTCTCCGTGCGGGCGAACGCCGTATCTGCGCCCCACGGATTGTGAGATTCCTGGTAGTACCGGGCGAGGTAGTACCACGCGACCGGGTTCTGGTCCTGATGGTTATCCACGATGGTCCGGGTCGCGACATCCTTCACCTGGGCCAGCATCTGGTCGCGGTGATCCGGCTTGGTCTCGGCCTGATTGAGGTCCAGCGGAGCGCTGTTCAGACGGAAGAAATTTGGCGACAGGTCGCACTTGGCGGCCTGAGCCCCGGCGACGACCGGTATGGCCAGGGACAGGGCGACGACGGCAAGCGAACGCATGGGTGCCCTCTGGGTTGAACCATTGGTGGCTGATGCTCCCGAGCAGTTGCCGACCCCGGGCTTACGCCCGGGGTTAGCAATTGCAAATATGCACCAAAACAGCTAGCCCCGGGCGTTGGCCCGGGGCTGGATGACCCGCGCGTGCACCGTGCACAGATCCTGCGGCCATCATCTGCGGAGCCGTCTGACCGCCACGAGGCGCGCCCGATTTGTCGTCGCCTTCGCCCTCGTCGAGTATGTTGACATCCGGTTATATGTTCTACATTATGCCTAATATGCGAATCGGTATGATTGCGGTGGTCGTCACGGCGTTCTCGTGGCCCTGTAGAACCGCGTCGGCCACGCACCCGGCGCAGGGTGAGCGTTCGCCGCGCATCGAGCGTCTCCGCCAGGAGGCCGCGCGCAGGGGTCCATCTGCCGTACAGGATTTTTGGAGCGCGGTCGGCCGGACTGGCACTCCGCTTATCGAGGCCGTCCCGCGAGACACGGAGACCGTCCTTGCGACGTTCGTCTATCGCGGGATGGCGAGCACGACGGGCGTCACGCTGTCGGCGCAGCTTCGCGCCGGCGGCGCCCCCGGCGAAAATGCCCTCGAGCGGTTGGGGGCGACGAACGTATGGTTCCGAAGCTATCGGATTCGCAAGGATCTGCGGTTCAGTTATGGCTTCGTCGAGCAATCGCGATCGAGTGGATCGGCCACCGGCGTCGCGCGGGACCCGCTCAACCCGCATGTGCTCAGCAACGGCGAGGGGTTGCTCGGTCCATCGGTCGTTGTGCTTCCTGCCGCCGCGCCGCAGCCGTGGACGGAACCAAGAGAGGGCGTGGCCAGGGGAACGATGCACAGCTTGCGCGTCCACAGCGTGGTTCTCGGCCAGGATCGGGAGGCGCAGATCTATACTCCGGCCGGATACGATGAGCGGAGGACCACGCCCTATCACCTGCTGTTGTGCTTCGACGGCGGATGGTTCGCGAGCGCGACGTCCCTGCCGACGATCCTGGACAACCTCATCGCGGCTCGGGCGATTCCGCCGCTCGTCGGCATCTTCGTCGAGCAATCGCCACAGCCGCAGCGAAACCTCGAGCTGGGCAATGACGATCGATTTCTGAGTTTTCTGACGACGGAACTACTGCCCACGGTGCGACGGAGATGGAACGCCACTGCGGATCCTCATGCGACGGCGGCGTGTGGCGGAAGCTCCGGCGGTCTCGCGAGTCTCTTTGCCGCATACCGTCGGCCGGACGTCATCGGCAACGTCATCTCCGAGTCGGGCGCATTCTGGGTCGGGCATCGCCAAGGTGACGGCAAATGGGAATGGCTCACCCATCAGATCGCCGGCTCGGCGGCGCTGCCCATCCACGTGGTCCTGGATGTTGGCATTCTGGAATCGGGGGCGACAGACGGCGGAGGGCCAAGCATTCTCGCCACGAATCGTCATCTTCGCGACGTTCTCACGACCAAGGGCACAGACCTTGATTATCGAGAAGTTGCCGGTGGTCACGAGCCTCTCAGCTGGCGTGGCGGCATCGCGGACGGATTGATCTCGCTCTTTGGGAGCGGTTCTATTCGGCGCGCAACGCGATGGTAGGTCTTAGAGCGGGCGACCGGATTCGAACCGGCGACGTCCAGCTTGGGAAGCTGGCATTCTACCCCTGAATTACGCCCGCGAGTCCCGGGAATATCACCGCTGCCGGAAAGCCAGTCAACGGGAACGATCGACCCACAACCGCCTGACGTCGATACCCTGCACCGCATGATGTGCCTCTTCCAGTCGCGATTCATGCGCGCGGAGGAGGTCACTGCGCGTGATGATGCCGATGATTGCGCGCGGATCAGCCGATGAGACCACCGGCAGGCGGCCTACGGCGTGCACCACCATCAGATCCGCGGCGGCGCGTAACGACTGGCCTTCGTGTACCGTCACAGGTTTACGCTTGATGAGGTCCTTGATCAGCTCCGGACCGGCGGCGGGCCGGAGATCGCGGCGGGTGATCACACCGATCAGCTCCCCCCCTTCGCCGACCACCGGGAATCCCTGGTGACTCGAGCCCGGAACGCCCGAGTCGAGCCACCGGCGCACGTCGGCAACCGTGTCTTCGCCGGCTACCGTCGAGACCGGGGCCCGCATGCGCGCCCCGACGACCGTACCCTCCAGCGTGTCTACGCCGTATTCACTGATCACGCGAATGCCGCGGTCCGCGATCTTGCGAGTCATGATGGTCTCCCGCATCAGCAGATACGAGACCAGATACGCCGCGGCCCCGCCCCCCAGCAGAGGCAGGAGCGCCATCGGTTGACGCGTCGCTTCGAGCGCGAAGACCACCGAAGCGAGAAACGCCCTGGAAGCACCAGCGAACATGGCCGCCATGCCGACCAGCGCGGCGACCCGCAGGTCGACCCCGGCGCCGGGCAGAGCGTGCGTCACGAGGCCGCCGAGGGTCGCGCCGAGTCCCCCACCGATGATGAACAACGGGGCGAGCGTGCCTCCGGACGTTCCGCTCCCGAGTGATACGACCCACGACACGAACTTGAGCACGAAGAGCGTCACCAACGCGGTCCCGACCACCTGCCCGCCCAGCATGTCCGTGATGTTGTCGTATCCCACGCCAAGTGTGCGCGGGGCAAAATGGCCGACCAGTCCCACGACGAAGGCTCCGATCGCGGGCCACCACATCCAGTGAATGGGGAGACGTTCGAACTGCTCTTCGATCCAGTACACGCCGTGGGTCACCCACACCGAAGCCCATCCCACCACCGCCCCGAGGGCGACGTACACCACGAGCGCGCTGATTTCGGGCGACGGGACATCAGGCATGGGGAACACGGGGAGCGGTCCCCCGAAGGCCAGCCGGACCGCGGTCGCCGTCACTGCCGCCAGCGCCACTGGAATCAATGATGCGGGCCGGTACTCGAAGAGCAGCAGCTCGACGGCGAGGAGCACGGAGGAGACGGGTGAACCGAACGTCGCCGCCATGCCGGCCGCGGCGCCCGCCGCAAGCAGGGTCTTCCGTTCCGAGCCGGTGGTCTTCAGCAACTGACCGAGCAGCGAACCGAGTGCGCCACCCGTGGCGATGATCGGCCCTTCGGCGCCGAACGGTCCGCCGGTCCCGATCGCGATCGCGGCCGAGAGCGGCTTCAGGACGGTGAGGCGTGCGGGGATCCGGCTCTGATTGGTGAGGACCTGCTCCATCGCCTCCGGGATCCCGTGCCCGCGGATTCCGGCGGACCCATATCGCGCGAGGAGACCGACAACCAGGCCGCCGGCGACGGGCACCAGCAGCACCCACCAGCCGAGGTGGTTTCCCGAGGGCGACGCGAAAGAGGTGGAGAACCGGCCGTAGAAACTGACGTTGGTGATGAAGCCGATGAGGCGGATCAGCACCTGGGCGACCACGCCGGCCGCCGCCGCCACGATCATCGCGAGAAATCCGATCATCAGCACGCGCCGGTCGGCGCGTGCCGCTCCGCCGAGGATGCCTTCCCGCGCCAGGGTGGGCGTCAGCGAGGGAGACACCGGGACGCCCCCCGTCCCGGTTGTCTCCCCGTTGGAACTCACGTCACGACCCCGCCTTGTACCGCCAGGCGGCGATGTTCGCGCCGATCGCCTGGACCTGGAAAGCCGAGTTGCCGCCCGCCTCGATCGCGGGCACATCCTGGGTCTGGCTGGCGATCACCTTCCCATGCGTGTCGAGGAACTCAAAGGTGACCTTCGCCGGCTTGCTCGGCGTGTTGTGGAAGTTCGTGAAGAGTCCGCTGAGCGCCGCGTTCTGATCGCCTGGCTGGAACTGTCCCACCGTCACTTCGAAGGGGAGCAACGAGTCGGCGAGCGTGATGTAATGCAGCGCCGAATCGCTCTTGCTCTGCTCCTGGAACGCCTCCGCCATCAGCTGCAACGTCTTGCGGTTCATCGGATCGGCCGCGTACAGACGGCGGGCCGAGCTCAGCATGCTGTCCTTTTGGCCCGTGACCAGGTAGGTGTTGGTCAGGTTGTAGAGCGCGTCCCGGTAGTACGGATTCTGGGCCAGCCCGGCGCGGAACGCCTGGATGGCGAGGGTGAACGTGCCCCGGGACGAAGAGTCGTACGCCGCCATGGATTGCCGGTTCGGCTCGTCGCAGCGCCGCTTGATGGCCGCGGCGGTGAGCGCGGGGCGGACCTTTCGGGCATCATCCCGGCATTTCACGCCGGCCGCCTGCGTGTCGGGCGCCTGCGGAGCCGCGTTGTACATCGCGACGCCCGCCGAGAACAGCGTGAGCGGATCGATGCCGTCCGAGTGCTGGAGCATCTGCTGGTACAGCGCCCGAGCCGAATCCGGATGCCCGCCTGCCGCAAAGGTATTGGCGAGCTGCGATACCGCGGACGGGTCGTTGGGATTGGCCTTGATGTAGGCACGGTAGACCGCCGCCGCGGAATCGTAGTTCTTCTGCTGCTGCTCGGCGGCCGCCAGGTTGAACATCAGGTCCTTGCGGTTCTTCTCGAACTTCGGGTCCTGCGCGATGACCAGACCCTTGTTGAAGTACGTCGCGGCCGAATCGTACTGGGCGCTATTGTAGAAGAGCGTGCCCAAGAGAGAGATGCCGTCGGGCTCCGCGGGGCTCGCCTTGCTCGCCTGCTGGAGATAGGCCAGCGCTGAGTCGTTCTTGCCCGCGTTCAGGGCGTGAACCGCGTTATTGTAGATCGGCACCCAGCTGTTGTGGCGCCAGAAATAAATGTCGTCATGGCACTTCGGATCGAGTGCCTCGGCCTTGGTGAAGGACGAGTCCATGCCGAGGAGGTCCTTCTTCTCGATGTAGTACCGGGCGAGGTAGTACCAGGCTCCCGGGTTCTTGTCCTGCCCCCCCGTAGTGATCGCCTGGATGAGCACGCGATTCGCGTCCTTGAGCTCGCGGTCCTTCACCTCATCGAAGTGCGTCTCCTTGGACTTGCTCAAGTAGACGACCGCGCTGGCGACCAGGTAGTGCCCCGCTCCGGGCAGGTCGCACTTGGCCGGGATCCAGTCGTTCTGCGCCATGACCGGGCTCGCGCCCGCCGCCACGGAAACCAGACCGACCACCGCCGTCAGCATCATCCGTCGCATCGCTACTCCTTATGAGGTTGGGCCACGCGCAGCTCCGCTTCCCGCTGGGCGGCGCGCGCCACGTCGATGGGCGGCAGGCCCAACACCCGGGCCGCCGTCAGCACATCGTCATATTCGGGTTTGACCCGAACTCCATCCGGACGTTCCAGAACCTTCACGCGGACAGCCACGGAGGCTGTCCCCTTTGCGACTTCCACTGTGATCCCATGCCGCGGCAGCGTCGTCCGTTCGGCTCGCCACCGGCGCAGGCCCGCCGTGGGGCTGTGCCGGAACAGCGCGGCGGCTACCGCGTCCACTCGGACTTCCGGTGCCATCACCTCGACGCGGAGCCCCGGTCTTCCCTTCTTCATCTGCACCGGCCAAACCTGCACGTCCAAGGCGCCTGCCTCGACCAGGGCCTGCCGCAGCGGCTCGACATACTCGGGACTCAGATCGTCAATATCGGTCGCGAGCACCGTCACCGCTTCGGTCTGGTCGGCCGTCTCGCCGAGCAGGACCCGGAGCGCGTTCGGGTACTCTTTCGGGTCGCGATGACCGGCGCCCCAGCCTCCAGCCGTCACCCGCCACCTGGCGGGAGGCGCGCCGATCGACAACACCCGCAGGAGCGCTGCGCCCGTCGGGGTCGTCGCCTCCCCGTGCACTGGACCGTCCGCAACCAGGTCGAGTCCTTCGAGCAAAATGGCGGTGGCCGGAGCCGGGACGGGTAGCCGGCCATGAGCCGCTTCTACCCACCCGTCACCGACCGCGACAGGCCGGTGGAAAATCGCTTCGACCCCGAGCTGCTCGAATCCTTCGATCGCTCCCACGATGTCCAGCACGGCATCGACGGCACCGACCTCGTGGAGATGCACCTTCTCGGGCGCCACACCGTGGACCCGTCCCTCCGCCTCGCCGAGCAGCCGGAATGCCTGCACGGCGCGCTCGCGCACCGTGGGCGAAACGGTTGCCTGCTCCACCAGTTTGACCAGCTGTCCGACATGCCGGCCGTGTGGCTGGGGCGGGATCTCGAACTCCACCTGCTTACAGGAGACGCTGCAGCGCTTGGCGTCCCGCACATTGACTCGGACCCCGTCCAGGCCCAGCCGACTGGGAAGCCCCTCCAGCCATGAAACGGGTACCCCGAGCGAGAGTAGAGCGCCCAGGGTCATGTCGCCACTGATGCCGGCGGTGGGGTCCAGAACGGCGATCTTCATGGTCCGAAGACCTGAAATATAAACGGGTTAGCTTCGGTAGAGCCACCCGGCGCCGGTGTTGAAAATGACGATGCGGTCACTCGCTTTGATCGTGCCCTTGGCAAGCAAAGCGACAGCCGCGGACAAGGCCGCTCCACCTTCAGGCGCCGCGTCGATGCCCTCCTGGCCCTGCAGGTCGTCGGCGGCTTTCGAGAGTGACTGGTCAGATACGGACACCGCCCCGCCGTTGCTTTCGCGGAGGGCCTTGAGCATCAGCCGGTCCCCCAGCGGTCCGGGGACGCGCAGGCCCGCCGCCACCGTCTCCGGGTCGGGCCACGGCGTGCAGTGGTCGGCTCCGGTCTCGAACGCCTGGACCACCGGCGCGCACCCGGTAGCCTGGACGGTGAACATCCGGGGTAATCCACCGCGCACCCAGCCGGCGTCACGGAGCTCGTTGAACGCCTTCCACATGCCGATCAGCCCGGTGCCACCCCCGGTGGGATAGACGATCACGTCGGGCAAGGTCCATCCCAACTGCTCCGCCAACTCGAGGCCGAGGGTTTTCTTGCCCTCGATCCGGTACGGCTCGCGAAGCGTCGACACATCTACCGCCCCCGTTTCGGCCGAGTACGCGCGGGCGGCCCTCCCGCAGTCGCCGATGTGGCCATCGATCAGCTGGAGATCCGCCCCGAACCGCGTGATCTGAGACAGGATCGTCTTCGGCGTGCTGGCGGGCGCGTAGACCCGGGCAGTGACGCCGGCGCGCGTGGCGTACGCAGCGAGGGACACGCCGGCGTTCCCCGCCGTCGGCACGACGAATCGCTTGGCTCCGGCGAGCACAGCTCGCGTGACCGCGGCAGCCAGCCCGCGTGCCTTGAATGAGCCGGTCGGGTTCAATCCTTCGTCCTTCACCATGAGGTCCTTGAATCCCGACTGCTTGCCGAGGCGCTCGAGCGGAAGGAGCGGCGTGCCGCCCTCACCGAGTGTGATCGGGTGTTCGCCCCCGGTCAGTGGAAGCCATTCCCGGTACCGCCACATGTTCCTCCGGCGGTCCTTCAGAAGGGACTTGGCTTCCGCCGGAGGATGGCTCGGATACTTCACGAGATAGGGCGCGCCGTCGTGGGGGCAGACACCTGGCAGGCCGTCGGCATTGCGGGTGGCGTTGCAGCGGGAGCAGACGAGGGTCCAGGGAAGACTCATTACCGATCCTTCAAGCGGTCGAGGATGCGCTCCGCCAGGGCGGTCGAGAAGCCGGGGAGCGCGGCGATTTCGGCGGCGGTCGCGGTCTTCACACCCGCCAGGGAGCCGAAGCGTTCGAGGAGTGACTTCCGGCGGTTGGGCCCGATCCCGCGGATTTCCAGTAACGCCGAGGTGATGGTGCGGGCCGAGCGGCGTTTGCGGCTGTAAGTCACGGCGAAGCGATGCGCCTCGTCGCGGGCGCGTTGCAGGAGGCGAAGGGATGGGCTCCGCCGCGAAAGGACCAGGGGGTCCGGGCGATCGGGGAAGAATACGTGCTCTTCCTTCTTCGCGAGGCTGACCAACGGGAGTTCCGGCGCACCGGCCTCGCGCGCCGCATCGACCGCCGCGGAGAGTTGTCCTTTGCCTCCGTCGATCACGGCGAGGTCTGGGAGCGGTTTCTGCTCAGCGAGCCGCCGCGTGACGAACCGTGTGATGACTTCATGGATTGCCGCGAAGTCGTCCTGCTGGGCAGGTCCTTTGATCTTGTACCGGCGATACTCGCCCTTCTTGGGTCTTCCCGACTCGAACCACACCAGCGAACCCACGGTGTCGCGGCCCTGGTTGGTCGAGATGTCGACACAGATGAACGATCGAGGGACGGCAGCCAGTCCCAGGTCGCGACCCAGCGCATAGACCGGGTCCGCGGCTCGCTCTTCGATGTCGAAAGACTCGATCATCAGAGAGTCGAGCAGGTGGCGGGCATTCTGCTCCGCGAGCGCCACGACCCGGGCATTCGCTCCCCGCTGAGGCGTCAGCCAGTCGACGTTGGGGGACAAGTCGCGCAGGGCCTCGAAGTCATCGGGCCCGAATGGCAGGAGGACCCGGTCCGCGCGCTGTTCCAACGGGAGGTAATACCGCACCAGAAACGCGGCGAGGACGGCGGCTTCGCCCTCACCTTCAGCGTGTTCAAGGAAGCGGTGCTCCCGCGCCACCACCCGTCCATCGCGGACGCGAAGAATGACGCCACACGCGTCATCCCCGTCCCTCGCGAACCCGATGGCATCCGCATCCCCGCCCCCGACCTGCTCCACCGCCTGCGGGCGGTCGATCTGCTCCAGCCACCGGATGGCGTCCCGGAGCTGGGCCGCCCGCTCGTAGTCCTGCACCCGGCTGGCTTCGTTCATGCGCTCGCGAAGCCGCGTCCGGACGTCCACGGTCTTGCCTTCGAGGAAGAGCAGGACGTCATCGATCATTCTGCGATAGGCGTCCTGCGACTGGTAGTTCACGCAGGGGGCTTTGCAGCGCTCGATGTGGTAGTCGAGACAGGGCCGATCGGGGTGCTCTTCGGGGAGTTTCCAGGTGCACGACCGCACCGTAAAGAGCCGGCGGATGATCTGCAGGGTCTGACGCAGGGTGCCGACGTCCGTGTACGGGCCGTAGTAGCGGGCTCCCGGAATCGTCACCCGGCGCACCACCAGGATCCGCGGAAATGGCTCTGCCAGGGTCACGGCGATCTGCGGGTAACTCTTGTCATCCCGCAGGAGAACGTTGTACCGCGGGCTGTGGGCCTTGATGAGGTTATTTTCGAGGAGGAGCGCCTCGGCCTCGGTAGGGACGACAATGGTCTCCACCCCGGCGATCTGCCGGACCAGTGCCTGGTGCTTCGCGACATCTTCATGGTCGGGACCGAAGTACGATCGGACGCGGGAGCGGAGGCTCTTGGCCTTCCCGACGTAGAGAATGTCCCCCTCGGCGTCTTTCCAGAGGTAGACGCCGGGGCGGTCAGGTAGCGTCGCTAGCGTGCGGGCGAGTTCCGGAGGTATTGCCATAGGCGCATCGCATCAGGGTGCCGGAGCAGCACCGTCACCGCCCCGTACACCACACCAAACATAGCGAACGCCACAACGGCCAACGGGATTGGGGTCAGGCCCTGCGCCAGACGCGCGACGAACCACCCTGCTCCGCCGGCAAGCACGGCCCCGCCCAGGGAGGATGCGAAGTAGCGCCAGTCGGCGGCGTGCAGGATTCGTCCGATCCGGTGGTTCAGATCGCGCACGTGGAACACGAGACTGACCGTCCAGCCGATGGAGGAGCCCAGTGCGATCCCCGCCGGGCCAAGCCACCGGAGAAGCAGGAAGGCGGACAGGCCGGCGAGGACCAGGCAGGAGATCGCGATCGTGACGGGCGTGCGCGTATCCCGCATGGCGTAGAACCCTGAGGCGAAGAGCTTAACCGACGCCTGCCCCAAGAGGCCCACGCCATATGCGGCGAGTACCAACCCCACAAGTTGGGAGTCGCGTGCCGCAAAGCGCCCGGTCTGGAAAATCGCCGCGGCGAGTACCGTCCCGAGGGCCATGAATGCGACCGCGGACGGGAGGACGAAGTAGGCGATGCGGCGGAACCCCATCGCCACGCGGGTGCGGAGGAGCTGATCGGCGCCCTCGATCACCGCTTCGCGCGAGAGATCGGGTAGGGCCACGGCATTCACGGATGCGCCGAACAGACTTACCGGGAGGACCTGCACGAGCTGGGCGTAGCCCAGGGTGGAGGTCCCGCCATGTCCCGTGAGGGTCGACAGGAAGGCGTCGACGAGCCCGGAGAGCTGGGCCGCTCCCGCGCCGACGACCACTGGGAGGAGGGCGCGGACAACGTCTCGCGTGCCTTCGGGGACGAGCGATGCCCGGATGGGAATGCCGTTGAGGAGACGCCAGCACGCGGGCAGCTGGACGGCGATTTGCAGCACCGATCCCGCCACGGTTCCCCACGCGAGGGCGAGCGCCAGTTGGTGGAGCTGCATCTCCACCGGGAGCGCCCGGTTCACGTACCAGGTGGCACCGCCGATCATGGCCACGATGCCGGCGACGTTCCACATCGCGGGCGCGGCATACGGCAGAAAAAAACGGCGGTGCGTATTGAGGATGCCAAGGCACCAGGCGGACACCACCATCAGCCCCGTCATCGGGAATAGGATCCTGACGAGGGTGATCGTCAGCTGTTTGCGGGGCTCGTCGAAGCCGGCGGCGATCACGGTGGTGATCGCGGGTGCGAACGCGATCCCCAGCACGGCCAGGACACCCGTGGCGAGCAAGACCAGGCCCAGGACGGCGCCGGCTACCGCACGGGCCGCCGTCTTGTCCTCCCGCTCGTTCAGTGCGGCATAGACGGGAATGAAGGACGCGGAGAGCGTCCCCTCCCCCAGCAGGTTCCGGATGGTGTTGGGGATCCGGAGTGCGATTCGGAACGCGTCGGCCGGAATCGTGTCGTTGCCGAAATAGTGGGCGAACACGCGCTCGCGGACGAAGCCGAGCACGCGACTGACGAGAATGCCCGCGGCGACCAGCGCGGCGTGGCGGCCGCCGCTCTCGCGAGGCATCAGTTCTTGGGTTTCTCGAGCAGCTTCTGGACGAACTGGACTTCGTCGCGCGTAGAGGCGAGCAGGGATTTCATCTCCTCCACGTCGGCTTCGAGAAGGTCGACCTTGCGCTGCAGCTCCTTCACATCAGGGCTTCCCTGCGCTTCGACTTGGCCATCCATCCGGCGCGCGAACGACCGTCCGAGTGGCGAGTCCACCAGGATGGCCGTGATCGGGATGAGCAGGGCGATGAACAAGACCGCGCCGAGGACGATTTCCCACATACGAGGATTTTAGAGAGCGTCCGTCCAGCGCGCCACCTCGCGCGCCAGCTCGTCCACCAGCGGTGGGCCGTAGCGCAGCAGGAACGATGCGACCGTCAACGAGCGTTCCTGGGGGATGCCGAGCGGATACAGCGCCGCCCGTGCTTTCGCGATCTGTCCGGTGAGCGTCTCGTGCGTCCGCTTGACCGCCGCCACGAGCTTTTTCTCGATCTCCTGCGTTCCACCGAGGGCCTGATTCCGGGCCCCCTGCACCGTGCGCTCGAGGGTCGGGTCGATGCCGGCCACGAGCCTGGCGAGGGCGTCGTAGTCGGAGGTCAACGACGCGCGGAGGCGCTGCAGAAGAGCGAGCGTTTCCGGTGGCAGAGCGCCCTTGGCGATCCGTCCCTCCAGCGCTCCGGCGGGAGGTTTCAGATCATCCACGGTGATCCGGTGCCGCTCGAGCACCTTCTCGACTTTCGATTCGATCAGGACCCCTGACCAGCGCGGGACGGGAGTCTGCGGTGTCACGCCGAGGGCCGCGTGACAGGGAGCGGCATCGGGCAGGTACTGGAGCTCGCCTGGCCCCGCGCAGTAGGCGACGGTGGGAAACAGCGCGGCTTCCACCGCCGGGCGCAGCAGCACATTGGGAGACAGTCGTTCCGGCGCGGACTGCGCGAAGCCTTCCAGGTCCGCGCGGGTGAAGCGCTCTTCGCTACGCCTGGTGACGAAGTGCCTGGCGTCCGCCCGCAACCGGTCGCGGCCCAACTTCCCTTCCACCAGTACCGGTGTCAGTCCGTCGGGGAGGACGACGTCGATGGCCTTCAGGAGCAGAGGGGCGGCGGCGCGTTTGGCGGAGGGCGCGTGAGCGCGGAAGATGGCGAGCCCATGGGAACCGAGGAGCGCGTTGATGGCATTGGCGAAGGCGTCGGCCAGATTCTGATCGGTCCCATACGCCGCGCCGAGCCAGTTCAGGACGTCGACCTTGAATTCGCTGTCCGGGGTCTTGGTCCGGAGGTCCTCGAGCGCCCGGATGGCGTCGTCCGCACAGCGCTCGCGAAACAGGGACAGTTGGGGAGCGTCGGCAGGCCGGTCGCGGAGCACAAGGGAGTGCGCGTCTCCCGCGGCATCCAGGAAGGCGCAATGGTTGGCCTCGGCGAAGTCCGCGTCATCGCCCGCGACCCAGAAGACCGGCACGACCGGCACGTGACGCTCTCGCTCCAGCCGGGCCGCCAGGGCGACGGCAGAAAGTGCCTTGTGCACCGTGTACAGGGGTCCGGTGAACAGGCCGGGCTGTTGCCCGGTCGTCACGACGAGCACTTCCCCGTTCGCCAGCCGGTCGCGGCCGGGACCGGGCAGCACGGCTTCCAGCACGTCGGCCGACACGCGGTGCGGCGCACCGGCGCGGGGCCGGGGCGTATCGGCGGCGAGGGGAGTCGTGAGCACCCGCGGCAGCATTCCTAGTTCTCCTCTTCGAAGACGTCCGCTTGAAACGTCAGAACCCGGGTTCCGGGTTCACGCCAGGCGCCCCGGGGAAGCCCCGCCTTCTCGCAGGTGGCATCCAGGAACTGGACGGCGCCCCACCGCTGCTCGGGCGCCACTTGAGGCAACAGCAACCCCCGGGTGCTTCCTCGCTCGACGATCAAGCCGTCACGTCCGATCACGATCACCGACGGATCGTCCGGGTCGACGACCTGGGGCCGCGTGAGGACCGAGATCTCTATCGTTACCAGGTCGAGCTCGTCCGGAGACAGCGGCGGAAACCGGGGGTCCTCTCGGGCCGCCGACACGGCGAGCGCCGGGATCAGGTCGGCCAACGACCGGTCCGCGTCGATGTGTCCCAAGCATCCCCGGAGCTCTTCCCCGATCCGCAGGGTCACGAATGCTCCCCGGCAAATGGTCGGAACATGGATGGAGACCGGCAATCCACGGCGGAGCGCGCGCTTCAGGGCCATCCGGGCCGCGTTGAGGAGTCCGTGGCGCCCCTCGGGCGTGAGCTCAGGGTCCCCGGTGATAGGGCTCTCCCCGCCGGATCGTGTAGGCACGATAGAGCTGCTCCAGCACCACGACCCGCGCCAGTTCATGCGGCAGGGTCAGGGCCGAGAGGGACCACACCTGATCGGCCTTGTTCATCACCTCGTCCGGCAGCGCCGTGGCCCCTCCGATGGCGAAGGCGACGTCACGGGCCTCTCGCTCCCATCGCTCGGTCTGATCCGCCAGGTCACGCGACGACCACGAATCGCCGGTCCGCGACAATGCGACGAGGCGCGCTCCCGCCGGGATGACTCCCAGGAGACGCGCCTCGTCCTTCACTTCCGTTTCGTCGACCTTGGCGTAGTGGGAGACCCGCTCCAGGTACCCGTCACACGCCGCGCGGAGTGCCGCGTCTTTCACGCGGCCCACCGCGACGACGCGATACTTCATCAGGCATACATCCCACGGAGCCGGTGCATCGCCGCCACGCGGTCGATGGACAGCATGTACGCCGCGATCCTGGTGTTGACCTTGTGCTTGTCGGCGAGTGCAACCACGTCGTTGAACGACTTCACCATGATCTGCTCGAGGCGGTTGTTCACCGTGGCTTCGTCCCAGAAATAACCGCCGCGGTCCTGCACCCACTCGAAGTAGCTTACGGTGACGCCGCCGGCGTTCGCCAGGATGTCCGGGATGACGAAGATCCCCTTGTCCTCGAGGATCTTGTCGGCGCCCGCAGTCGTGGGCCCGTTGGCGCCTTCACAGATGATCTTCGCCTTGATCTTGGGCGCATTCTTTGAGGTGATGACGTTCTCGAGGGCTGCCGGGACCAGCACGTCGCAATCGCAGGTAAGCAGCTGCTCGTTGGTGATGGCGTCGGCCTTTGGATACCCTGCCAGCTGGCGCCGTTCGCGCACCCATTGAATGAGATCGGGAACGTCGAGGCCCTTGGGATTGATCAGGCCGCCGGATTTGTCGGCCACGGCCACGATGGTCGCGCCTTCCTTGGCGAGCAGATCCGCGGAGATCGATCCGACGTTGCCGAAGCCCATGACCGCTACGCGAGCCTTGTGCATCGGGATTCCGATCCGCTTCAGCGCCTCGCGGGTGACGAACATGCACCCCCGCCCCGTCGCCTCACGGCGCCCGAGGGAGCCACCCATCTCGACCGGCTTCCCGGTGACCACGGCGGTCACGGTGTGCCGCTTGTGCATCGAGTAGGTGTCCATGATCCACGCCATCACCCGCTCGTTGGTATTCACGTCGGGCGCTGGAACGTCGGAGTCGGGTCCGAGGACGTCGATGATGCCCGACGTGTACCGGCGCGTGACCCGCTCGAGCTCCGCCATCGACATGGTGGTGGGGTCGCAGATCACTCCGCCCTTGGCGCCGCCGAACGGGATGTTCACGACCGCGCACTTCCAGGTCATCCACGCCGCCAGTGCCTTCACTTCATCCAGGGTGACATTCATGTCGAACCGGATGCCGCCCTTGGCGGGCCCGCGTGAGGTGTTGTAGAGGACGCGGTACCCGGTGTAGACCTCGACGTCACCGTTGTCCCGGAGGACGGGCACCGAGACGATCAGCTGCTTCTCCGGGTGGCGGAGGATCTTGTAAAGGCCGGGATCGAGGTTGAGGAGTTTGGCCGCGTGGTCGAAGCGCTCCATCATGGCTTCGAACGGATTCTCCTCGGCCAGGAACGTGTCCTTCTCGGGACGGATGATCGCGTCGCTCATATCACGGAGGTGGAGGGTTTGACCAAGGTGGACAGCAGGGCCTCGATGGCCTCGAGTCCCCGCTCCCACTGCACGCCGAGTGTCGCTACCAATGGCTCGCGAGCATCGGCGGGCCAGCGGGGACGGAGCTTTACGGCGTCCTTTTCGGTGACTACAACATAATCGGCTGTGGTAGCGGCGTTTAGCAGGGCCGCCACGTCAGCGTCCGTGTAGGCGTGATGGTCTTGATACGTCACAAGTTGCACAGCCTTTCCTGACCGCTCCTGAAGCTGGGCTGCAAAGGCTTGGGGATCAGCGACCCCCGCCGCCACCAGCAGACGACGCCCCTGCAGGGCATCCTCCGCCATTGCCTGACCGGTCTTCAGACCTTCGAAGCCAGTCAGGGCAAGGTGCGCGACGGCGACGGGAGTCCTGGGGCATGCCTTGGAGAGGCGATCGGCGAGCGCGGCAGCTCGCTCGGGAGACTCCCGTTTCCGTGTCACGATGATCCCGTCGGCCCGGCTCAGCGCCCCCCACCCTTCCCGCCAGGGGCCGGCGGGGAGCGGAAACGGGGAGTAGTCGAGGTGTTCGACCGCGATCAACGCCAGGTTGATGTCGCGGGCGATTCGCAGAGTCTGGTAGGCGTCATCCAGCACGAGTACGGTCGCGCCGTCCGCGACGGCGGCCGCGGCGCCGACTGCCCGGTCCGGATTCGCCTTCACCACCGCTTCAGGCACCAGCCGGGCATGGACGAGAGGTTCGTCATCCCCGTAGCCGCGCAACAGGATGGCCGGCTTGGTCCCGTGACGGATCAGCCACTGGGCGATCCATGCGGCCACGGGGGTCTTTCCGCTCCCGCCCACCGTCAAGTTGCCGACGGCGACCGACCGGAGCGGGAGGGAGGTCGTACCCAGGAGGGAGCTCTGGTACAGCACCGCCCGCACCATCGAGATGCCCTTATAGAGGATGGCGAACGGGAGCAACGCGAGTGTGCCGATGCGCGCCCCGAACGTCCGCCCTTCCCAGAGCCACTGGATGAGACTGACACCAGGGCCCTGGCTCATGATTCCGCCCCGAGATCAGTGAGCACACGCTCGAGGTCACCGAGGGCGCGGCGGGCGTCGTCCTTGGCGGGCCCGAGGAGGATCGGGGTCCCGAATATCACATTCACCCGCGCGAAGGGCTTCGGGATCCGCATGCGATCCCAGGTCGGGAGCCGCCACTCGGCGCTCGCGTTGGCCGTGATCGGCACAATGGCCGCCGACGCGTGACGCGCTGCCGAGACGATCCCCGCTTGGACTTTTTCGGCGGGTCCGCGTGGGCCATCAGGAGTCACCGCGACGACATTCCCGGCTTCAAGGGCTCTGATGAGTCCCAGGAGACCGACCTCGCCACCGCGATTGGTCGAGCCGCGAACCGCGGAATACCCGAGATCCGAGGCGAGATCGGCGAGGTAGCCACCGTCGCGGTGCTTGCTGATCAGGAGGACGATGCCGCGATCGCGGTGCGAGAAGAGCAGCGGCAGGATGCGGCTATGCCAGAGTGCCAGGATGTAGGGACGGCGCCGGGCGATCAAGTCCGTGACGGGCCCTTCGCCGGTAACGCGGAAGCGCCAGGTTCGTGCGAGCAGTCTGATAATCCGCTGCCCCACCCGGGAGAGGATGGGTTCGGCGAACGTGAGCTTCACCCCAGGAGCTCCGCCGCGAGGTCGGCCACGCGTTCGGCCGCACCTGGAGGCCCCAGGCGCTCACGGACCGTGGCTAGACCTTCGCGCTGCGCGCGCGCCGCCGGTCCGTTGCGGTCGAGGAGCGGCATGACGGCCCGGGCCAACGCCTTCGGTGTCGCCTGACCCTGCAGGAATTCAGGAGCGACCTCACGCCCGGCCACCAGATTGACGAGCCCGACCCGCGGCACTTGGAGCAGGCGACGGGCGATGAAGTACGACAGTCCGTTCATCCGGTAGGCGATGGCCATCGGCAGGTCCGCGAGCGCGGCCTCGAGGGTGGTCGTCCCCGACTTGCACAAACCGGCATCGGCCGCGGCGAAGACCAGCCCGGGGTCGCCATACGCGATCGGGATTTCACGCGGATCCGAGTACTCGGCGCGGTTTGTTCCGGCGACGATCAGCTGCACGTCGGGCAGCGCCGCCCGCACCTGGAGGGCGGCATCCCGAAACCGGGTCCACATATGGGCGACTTCCTGGCGCCGGCTCCCCGGAAAAATGCCGAGGACGGGACGGTGGAGGTCGAGCTTGAGTGCACTGCGGGCTTCCTCCCGCCCGGGAAGCGCTGGGCGGTCCTTCAGCGGATGCCCCACGAACGTCGCGGGCACTCCCCGCTCCCGGAAGAAGGGCTCCTCGAACGGCAGAATGACGGCCAGCTGCTTTACGTTGCCGCGCATGCGCTTGATCCGGCCCGGCGCCCATGCCCAGAGCTGCGGTGCGATGTAGTAAAGGACCGGCACCTTGAGAGCCGTGACCTGGGGCGCGAATCGGAGATGGTAGCCCGGGTAGTCCACCAGCATCACGGTCTTGTAGCGGCCGGCGGCCAGTCTTTCGCGGGTTCGCGCGGCGAGGCGGCGGTGGGCCGGAATGGTGCTCAAGGCCTCGACGAACCCCACGACCGACATGGATTCCATGCGGTCCAGCACCTTGGCACCCGCGGCTTCGAGTGCGGGTCCCCCGAACGCCTCCACCTCGAGCCCCGGCAAGCGGCGCCGGAGCGCGGCCACGACGGGGGCCGCGTGCGCATCCCCCGACGGTTCGCCCGCCGAGACATAGAAGCGGGGAGACGCGGTCACGGCCGCAGGGTGGCGAGCGGGGACGCCTGGATGGCGTCGGCGACGCGGGTCGCCAGCACCAGGGCTTGGGCGCCGGCCGCGCCGGACACCGCGACCTCCCCTTCCCCTCGCACCGCGCGCACGAAACTCTCGAGCTCGAGCTTCAGGGGCTCGGCTTCGGGGGCGTCCAGCTTGGCATGCTCGACGATGTCCTCGATGCGGGTCGCCCCCAACCCCTTCCATCCCTTCTTGAGGCGGAAGAAGTGGCCCGTGCCCTGGGCGAGATCGAGGGAGAAGTACCCGGTGGGCTGGAAGATCCGGAGTTTCCGGGTCCGCTCCCGCGAGATGCGTGAGGCGGTGACGATCGCGACGGCTCCGTTCGAGAACTCGACACGCGCATTCGCGATGTCCACGTGCGGAGTGAGGAGGGGCGCACCGGTGGCCCGGACGTCCGTGACATCCTTCCCCACCAGCTCGAGGATCAGGTCGAGGTCGTGGATCATCAGGTCGAGGACCACCGCGACGTCCGACCCGCGCGGCGTGAACGGTGCCAGGCGGTCACACTGGAAGAACCGGGGGTCTTCGAGGTACGGCATCGCCGCCCGCACGGCGCGATTGAAGCGCTCGACGTGCCCAACCTGCAGCTTGGCCTTGTGCTTCGCGGCCGCGGCGACGAGCTGCTCGGCTCCCGACACCGAGTCGGCGAGCGGCTTTTCGATCAGGCACGAGATGCCGCGCGACAGGGCGGCGAGGCCCACCTCCGTGTGCGCGGGGGTCGAGACCACCACGCTGACGGCGTCCACCTTGTCGAGCAGCGCGTCCATCGACGCGTGGGCGACGGTCCCCAGCTCCTGCGCGACGTGCGCCAGCCGCTCGGGATTCCGGTCGTAGATCCCGGCGAGCTCGGCGCCGTCGATGTGGCGGAGGAGGCGGGCGTGGTGGTAACCGAGAGCGCCGGTGCCGATCACGCCGATCCGCACCCGCGAGGCGGTCACACCAGCACCCCTCGCTGGGACGTTTCGATGAACGTGAGGAACGTTTCGACTTCCGGCAGCGCCGGCAGCTCGGCCCGGGCACGCGCGATGCCCTGCGTGATGTTGAAGTCGGAGTTGAAGAGGAGCCGGTACGCCCGCTTGAGGGCGAGCTTGACCTCGGCTGAGAACCCGGCGCGTTGCAGACCGACAGAATTGAGGCCGTACAGCTGCAGCGGATTGCCGACGGCTTTCACGAAGGGCGGCACGTCCTGATTCACGCGGGATCCGCCGCCGACGAAGGCGAAGGTCCCGATGCGGCAGAACTGATGAATGGGCGTGAGCCCCGAGATATTGGCGCGGTCACCGATCTCGACGTGCCCCGCCATCTGCACGCCGTTGGCGATGATGACGTCGTTGCCGAGGTGACAGTCGTGCGCGATGTGGACGTAGGTCATCAGGAAGCAGCGAGCCCCCACGGTCGTTTTCCCGGTCGCGGTGCTGCCGCGGTTGACCGTCGAGTATTCCCGGAGCACGGTCTCGTCCCCGATCTCGACCCACGTCTCTTCGTTCTTGTACTTGAGGTCCTGCGGCGCTCCCCCGACCACGGTCCCCACGCCGATCTGCACGCGCGTCCCGATCCGGGCGTTGCACTCCACCACGGCGTGCGCGGCGATCTTCGAGCCGTCGCCGATGGTCACCCTGGGTCCGATGACGGCATAGGGACCCACGTCGACGTCGCGGCCCAGCTCGGCCTTCGGATCGATCAGTGCCGTCGGGTGGATCATTTGTCGGTGACGATGGCCATCATTTCGGCCTCCGCGACGACCTGCCCATCGACGTAGCCGACGCCCTTCATCTTGCAGGTGCGGCCCCGGAACTGCACCATCTCGAGCTCGAAGCGGATCTGATCGCCGGGCAGCACGGGGCGGCGGAACTTCACGTTATCGAGCGACATGAAGTAGACCACCTTGTCTTCGACATTCTGCCCTTCGAAGTGCCCCATCAGGAGCATCCCGCCCACCTGGGCCATCGCTTCGATGATCAGGACGCCCGGCATGATCGGGTGACCGGGGAAATGGCCCTGGAAGAACGGCTCGTTGATCGTGACGTTCTTGATCCCCACGATCCGCCGGTCCCCTTCCACCTCGATGATGCGGTCCACGAGGAGGAACGGATAGCGGTGCGGGAGAATATCGAGGATGCGGCCGATGTCGTAACGGGCGTCCCCCGTCCGCTTCGCGGTCCGGGAGAGGGCCCGGGCGAGCGCCACGTTGCCGACGTGCGAGGGCCGGGTCGCGACGATGTGCGCGCGCACCCGCGCGCCCGTCAGCGCCAGGTCGCCGACGATGTCGGCGGCCTTGTGACGCACGAACTCGTCGGGCCAGCGCAGGGGACCTCCCTGCACCACCGCCTGGTCGTCCAGCACGATGGCGTTGTCCTTGGTGACGCCCTTGATCAGGCCCTTGGCCCGGAGTGCGTCCACTTCACTGGCGAATCCAAACGTGCGCGCGCCGGCGAGCTCGCGGCCGAACGCTTCCGGCGTGATCTCGTACGTGCCGGCTTGCCGCCCGATCATCGGATGCGCGAACTCTACCGTCGCGGTGAGGCGGTAGCTCTTGGCCGGTGCGACGACGTAGCTCGCGTCCCCTTCCGTGACGGTAAAGGGCGCCTGTACGGTGAGCAGGACGGGCTCGCCCTCGTGTTCGGCGGTGCCTGCGTCGCTCAGGGCCTTGAAGTACGGTCCCACGCTGCCGTCGAGCGCCGGCGGCTCCGGTCCCGAGAGCTCGATGATGCAGTCGTCCACCTCGAGCGCTCCAAGGGCGGCCAGGAGGTGTTCGACCGTGTGGATCGTCGCCTCCCCGTGTCCGATGGCGGTGCGCCGCTCGAGGGCCTCGACCTCCGTGAGGCGCGCCGGCACCAGCGGCTTGTCGGCGAGATCGGTCCGCCGGAAGGCGATGCCCTGCCCCGATGTGGCCGGCAGCAGGCGCGCCTCGGTTTTGGCACCGGTATGGAGACCGGTGCCGGAGAGCTTCGCCTCGTGCTTGAGCGTCCGTCTAGCGATCGGAGTCCCCTTCCGGGCGCGCCAGCGCCTCGAGCTCGTTGACCAGGGGTGCCAGGCGGTACAGTGCCGCCTGGGCCCGCAGGTACTCGCGATGGTTCCGTGCCGGATATCCGGTGACCGTCGCGCCGTCTTCGATGTCGCCGATCACGCCGCTTTGCACGGTGATGCGGACGCGGGAGCCGACGTTGATATGATCCGCGAGGCCCACCTGTCCGGCGAGAAACACGTCGTCTCCCACGCGGGTCGACCCGGCGATCCCCACCATCGCCGCGATGAGACAGCGCTCGCCGATCTGCACGTTATGGGCGACCATGACGAGGTTGTCGATCTTCGTGCCACGTCCGACGACCGTGTCGTCGACGCTGCCGCGGTCGACGGTGGTGTTCGCACCGATCTCCACATCGTCCCCGATGACGCACCGGCCCACCTGCGGAATCTTCCGGGGCAGCGCTCCGGCCTTGCCCGGGAGATAGCCGAACCCGTCGGCGCCGAGGCGGGTGCCCGAGTGGATCATGACGCGGTCCCCGATGACGGTCCCCGTGTAGCACGTCACCTGGGCATAGAGGTGCACGTCGTTCCCGACGATCACGCCGGCTCCCAGCACACACCCGGCGTCGATCCGGACGTTCTTGCCCAGACGCACATCCTGGCCGAGCACCACGTGCGGCCCGATGGCGACGGGGTCGGTCCAGGTGGTGCCCCGGCCGATGATCGCCGAAGCGTCCACGCCCGGCACCCAGGCCGGTTCGGGATAGAGGATCGGGAGCACGTCGAGGAGGGCGGCGTGCGGGTCCGCGACCACGATCCGGGTGGGCGGCCCCTGCGGGAGATCGGCGAACTCGGGGCGGCACAACACCACGGCCTGCCGGGCGCGCTCAAAGTATGGGAGGTAGGAACGGCTGGCAAGAAACGCCAAGTCGCCCGCGCCGGCCCGCTCGAGCGGGGCGACACGGGCGACCGTGACCTGACCCGGACCCACGAGCCGCCCCCCGGTGAGGGCGGCGATGTCATACGCGGAGAGCGGTCGGCGGCCTTCCGCTGGCACCGGGGTCGCTAGTTCGACTGGGCCGGCAGTTGTTTGATACGGGCGACCACCGTGCGGGTGATGTCCAGTGCCGGGTCCGCGGCCAGGAGCCCCGACGCGCTGGGGTCACCGTTGAAGACCATCGCATACCCACCTTCGAGACGCACGGCCTCGATGATGGTCCGGATCTTCTGCTGAATGGGCGCCATCAGTTCCTGCTGGCGCTGCTGAGCCTTCTGGTTCAGCTCTTGGGTCCGCGCGTCGAAGCGCTGCTGCATGTTCTGCAGATCCTTCTGCTTCGCCTGCTTCGCCGCGGGGGACAGGGCGATGGACTGCTGATCCAGCGCCTGCACCGCCGAATCCATCTGCTGCTGCATCTTCTGCACCTCATCCCGGTAACCCTGGACCTCGCGAGCCAGCGTCGACTCCGCCGTCACGTACCCGGGAGTCGAATCGAGAATCTGCTGCGGGATGACATAGGCGATCTTGAGCCCGGTGCCCCCCTTGGACGCAGGGGTCTGCGCGCGGGCCGCTTGCGCGGATACGGATCGGGCGGCGGCCAACGCCAGACAGACCACCAGGACACGCTTCATGACTGACTCCGGAGATGGGGACATAAGAGAATTGCTCAGAAGAAGTTGCCGAGTTTGAAGTGAAGTTTCCAGCCGGGCGTCGGTCGCCCGGCCGCATTGACTTTGTCGAAGCCGTAGCCGAGATCGAGCCCGATCGGCCCGAGGGGTGAGACCACCGCCACGCCGACGCCGGCCCCGCGGAACAGCCGGGTCGGATCGTACTGCGCGGGCCGGGCCCACACGTTACCGGCATCGAAGAACGTACTGACATAGAACGCCTGGGAGAGCCGGAGCCCGATCTCGGCGTTCATCAGGAAGAAGGCGTTTCCGAACGCGTTGGCGCTCGCCTGGCCGCTCGCCGCGTTGGGATCGTAGCCCTTGGGTGTGATCGAGAACTCGTCATAACCGCGCAGGGGGATGCCGAACTGCGTGCCGCCCATGGTGAAGAGCTGATCGAAGAACGGCGATTTTCCGAACACGAATCCCGAGCGGGTCGACAGCCCGAGCACGAATTTCGGCGGGTTGGCCCCCGCGCCTTTGCCGCCCAGCGTGCCCAGGGGGGCGTAGAAGTGCGACTCGATGTCCACGCGCTGGAAATTTCCGGTGCCGCCCAGCAGGCCGCCGCTCTGGGACACTCCCACCGACGTCATGTTGCCGCCCGTCGGGAAGGGCAGATCCACGCGGGTGTCTCGCAGGATCGAGGTGCCGAGCGTGGACCGGATGCAGTTGCTGCAGCCGAACGTGGTCCCGAACTGGGGGTTCAGGGCCGAGCCGATGAAGCTCTGGTCGTCCAGGCTGTACGAGACGAACAACCGCGTGTACTGGCTGCCGAAGAGCGGGAAGCCGAACTGCAGTGATCCGCCGCGCCGCCGGAGCTGACCCAGGTCCGCGATGGTGTACCGGTACCGCGAGTCGTGCAGATCGAGTGTCCCCGAAATCCGGGACATGATGATCGCGGGATCGGTATACGAGATATCGAAGTCCGTGATGTTCTGTCCGAACTGCCACTGGAAGTGACCGCGTTTGCCCCGGCCGAAGAGGTTCGGCTCATCGAGGCCGATGAAGCCGCCGAGGCCCGTGCCCTGCCCTACCGACGCGCCGAAGTTCACGTTGCCGGTGCGCTTCTCTTCGACCCGGAAGATGACGTCGACGTCACCCTGATCATTGGCGGGCCGGGTGTCGGGGATCGGCAGCGGCTGCTGGAAGAAGCCGAGGTTCGAGATGTTCTGGTACGAGCGCAGGAGCGCGTTCTGCCGGAAGACGTCGCCGGGGATCATTTCGATCGCTTGGCGAATGACCGACTCGTGTGTGACGTCGTTCCCCACGATGTCGATCTTGTTGACGATGGCTGGCTGGTGCTCCTGGACGAACCACCGGAGATCCACCACCGGCGTGCCGTCCCGCTCTACGCGGCGCACGACGTCGTTCTGGATCTGTACGTAGAGGTAGCCGTCGTCGCGGTACGCCGTGTAGACCTTGTTGGTGGCGTCGTCCCATTTGCTCTGATTGAAATAGGCGGCCCCGTGCTCGGTCCCGCCCAGCCCCAACAGGCCGGTCCGCCGGGCTCCGGTGAACGGATAGAGGCCCTGCAGCTCTTCCGAGGTGAAGTGCCGGTTTCCCGCGATCTCGAACGTCCCGACCTTGTACGGCTGGCCCTCGCTCAGGCGTACCACCAGCGTCGCCTTCCCCGTCGTGTCGTCCACGATGAGGGTGTCGCCGAGGACCTGGAAGTCGACGTAGCCGCGGGCGCCGTAGAAGTCGGGGAGCTTCTGGGTCAGATCCTTCTGGAGTTGATCCTCGTCATACTCGCCGTTGCGCCAGAAGAAGAAGCCCTCGGGCTTCGAGCCCATCTGATCCACGAGCGTCTGTGCGCTGAACGCGTGGTTGCCCTCGAAGTTCACCCGGGCAATGGCCACCCGGCGCCCCTCGTCGACTTCGAACACCACCCGGACCCGCGAGGAGTCCGCTTCGTAGATCCACTTCGGGGTCACCGACGCGAGGTAGTATCCGTCGCCCCGGTAAAGCGAGTCGATGCGGGCGGTGGACCGGGAGACCGCGGCGGGATCGAGGGGCCGGCCCTCGAACAGCGTGACGCGTTCGCGTACGGTGCGGTCGGAGATCTTTTCGGTGCCTTTGACGGTCCACTTGATGAGGATGGGACGCTCTTTGACGGTCACCAACAGGATGGAGCGCCCGCCGGTGGTATCGGCGTCGACGCGGACGTCCTGGAACTGTCCCGACGCGTAGAGGGCCTCGAGGGCGTGCTGGACGTCCCGGTAGCCGGTGACCCGGCCGACGGCGAAGCCGGACGTGGAGAGCACGGTCTGCCGGGTGACGCGCTTGATCCCGAGAATGGCGATGGAGTCGGGGACGATCTGCGCCGCCTGCCCCCGCGCGACCTGGGGCAGCAGGCAGAGGAGACCACAGACGGCGCCGAGGGAGATCCGGCGGATCACGCCTTCGTGCCGGAGAGGGCGCGGAACGCGAGGCGCTCCTTGTCGGGCGCCACGTCGACCTCGATTTCGTCTCCCCGCGCGAACTCGCCGACCAGAATTTTCTCCGAGAGCGGGTCTTCGACGAAGCGCTGAATGGCCCGCTTCAGAGGCCGGGCGCCGTAGTGCTCGTCATACCCGTGATCCACCAGGAAGTTGGACGCGGCCTCGGTGAGGCGGAGGGTGAGCTCTTCGTCTCCGAGCCGCTTCTGCACGTCCTTGAGCAGGATCGTGACGATCTGCGCGATGTGCTGCCGCGTGAGCGGGTGGAACACGATGACGTCGTCGAGGCGGTTGAGGAATTCCGGATTGAAGACCTTGTTGATCTCTTCCTTCACCTTCTCGGCCATCCGGGCGAACGACGCCTCGCCGTCAGGCTGCGCGAAGCCCATCGTCTTGCCCTTGATCATGTCCCGGGCGCCGACGTTGGACGTCATGATGACCACGGTGTTCTTGAAGTCGATCACCCGGCCGTAGTTGTCGGTCAGGTGGCCTTCATCGAGCACCTGGAGCAGGATATTGAAGACGTCGGGATGCGCCTTCTCGATTTCGTCGAGGAGGACCACCGCGTACGGCTTGCGCCGCACGGCCTTGGTCAGCGTACCCGAATCCTCGTAGCCCACGTATCCCGGCGGGGCGCCGATGAGGCGCGACACCGAGAACTTCTCCATGTACTCGGACATGTCGACGCGGATCAGGGCACTCGCGTCCGCGAACAGGAACTTGGCCAGGGCCCGGGCGAGCTCCGTCTTCCCCACCCCGGTGGGGCCGGAGAAGATGAAAGAGCCGATGGGGCGCTTGGGATCTTTCAGTCCCGCTCGGGAACGGCGGATAGCGCGGGCAATGACCTCGATGGCCTCGTTTTGCCCTACCACCGACGCATGCACTTCCTCTTCCATGCGCAGGAGCCGGGCGGTCTCCGCTTCCTGCAGGCGGGTCACGGGGATCCCCGTCCAGCGCGAGACGATGAAGGCGATGCCCTCTTCGTCGATCGTGGGGCGGCGGGTCTGGCGCTCCTTCTCCCACTCTTCCTGCTTGCGCCGGATCTCCATCTGGAGCTCGCGCTCCTGATCGCGGAGACTTGCGGCCCGCTCGAAGTTCTGGTCGCGGACGGCACCCTCTTTCTCGGTGTTGATCTTCTCGAGACGCTCCTTGAGCGCGGCGGCCTCCGGCGGCGGCACCTGGGTCGCCAGGCGCGCACGTGCCCCCGCTTCGTCGATCACGTCGATCGCCTTGTCGGGCAGGAACCGGTCGGTGATGTAGCGCTCCGAGAGCCGCGCCGCGGACGCGAGGGTGTCGTCGGGGATGATGACCCGGTGATGGTCCTCGTACCGTTTCCGCAGGCCCTTCAGGATCTCGATCGTCTCATCCACGGTGGGCGGATCGACGATCACCGTCTGGAAGCGGCGCTCCAGCGCGCCATCCTTCTCGATGTACTTGCGGTACTCGTTCAGCGTCGACGCGCCGACGCACTGCAGCTCGCCGCGCGCCAAGGCCGGCTTCAGCATGTTCGAGGCGTCTACCGCCCCTTCGGCCGCGCCCGCGCCGACGAGGGTGTGCAGCTCGTCGATGAAGAGAATGATGTTCTTGTTCTGCGCGATCTCGTTGATGACCGCTTTGAGCCGCTCTTCAAACTGACCGCGGTACTTGGTCCCGGCGATCACGGCCGCCATGTCCAGGGAGAGCACGCGGTGATCCTTGAGCGCGTCGGGGCAGTTCCCGCCCGCGATGAGCTGGGCGAGGCCCTCGACGATGGCGGTCTTGCCCACGCCGGGCTCGCCGATCAGCACCGGGTTGTTCTTCTTGCGGCGCGACAGGATCTCCATCACCCGCTCGATTTCCTTCTGGCGGCCGATGGTGGGATCGAGGGCGCCTTCGTTCGCGAGCTGGGTCAGGTCCCGGCAGAAGTGATCGAGCGCCGGGGTCTTGGACTTCTTTTCGCTCTTGGGGCTCGCCGGCTGCCCGGCGGGCGCGCCACCCGCCGGCGCCGCGGGCATCTCACTGCCCAGGAGCCGGAGCGTTTCGGCCTTGGCCTGCTCGAGGTTCACGCCGGCATCGGTCAGGACCTGCGCGGCGATGCCCTTCTCTTCGCGCAGGAGGCCAAGCAGGAGGTGCTCGGTGCCGACATAGGAGTGGTTGAGGTCGCGGGCTTCCGCCATCGCGAGCTCGAGGACCTTCTTGGCCCGGGAGGTATATGGCAGGTCGGGACCGGCCGCCGCGGCGGCTTTCCCCTTCTTCACCGTCTCTTCGATCTTCTGCTGGATCTCGTCCAGATCCACGTTCAGGTTCGTCAGCACCGCCGCCGCGACTCCCTCGCCTTCGCGAATGAGTCCCAGCAGGATGTGCTCGGTCCCGACGTACTCGTGGTGCAGACGCGCCGCTTCCTCACGCGCCATCTGCAGGACCTTCCGCACCCGATCCGTGAAGTTGTAACCGTTCATCGCCTCATCACCCTCAGGGGGATTCGGATTCCAGCAAGCGCCGGACGTACGTGGCACGCACCGTGGGCAGCTCGGGGTCGCCACCGGTCCGGCCCTCGAGCGCCGCCAGGTGCGCGGGCTGCGTGTAAATCAGGAGCTTGTTGAGCGTGTATACACTCAAGCCCGGTATCAGGTCGAGTCCAACACCCAGCCGCACGCCGCTCAGCAAGTTCATCGCTTCTTCGAACGTCAGCCGCCGCGCGTGCCGGAGCAATCCATACGCCCGCCACGTCTTGTCGGCCACTTCGTCCGGCGCGGTCCGGAGGAGCATCTGCCGGGCCTGGCCTTCGTACTCGATCACCTGCCGGACGATCTTGCCGAGGTGGTCGAGGAGCTCTCCCTCGGTCTTCCCCAGCGTCGTCTGATTCGACAACTGGAAGAAGTTACCAACCACCTCACTACCTTCCCCGTACAGGCCCCGAAAGGTCAGTCCCACCTGGGCCAGCCCCTGCAATACCTTCCCGATTTCCTTGGTCAAAACAAGGCCCGGCAAGTGGATAAGCACACTGGCGCGGAGCCCGGTGCCGGCATTGGTGGGGCAAGAGGTAAGATAGCCAAACTCCGGGTGAAACGCGAAGGGAAGCAGCCGCCCGAGGTCCGCATCCACCGATTCCAGTTGAGCATACGCCTCATCCAACGCGAAACCTGACCACATCCCCTGCAGCCGGAGGTGGTCTTCCTCATTCACCATCACCCCCACGGGCGACTGTGCCACCAGCGCGGCTCCCGGCCGCGGCCGGCTGTCCTGGTCCAGCCCCGCCAATTCCTTGCTTACCAGGTGCCGTTCATGAAGGAGTTGCCGGTCCCCCCGCTCCAGAGCGTCGAGCCGGAACGAAACGTTCCGTTTCAGGCGTTCGCTCGCCGCCGCGGCCTCGAGCACCCGGTCCAGGACCGCCAGGCGTTCCTCATCAGTGGAGCGCTGGGAGAAGGTGTGCCCCGACAGGTTCCGGGCCAGCCGGATCCTGGTGGAAAGCACGATCTGGCTCTTGGGTCCGGAAGCGTCCAGCCAACCCAGTCCGCCATCGGGAAGGAGCGACAAGTCCATCATTCCAGTACCCGGATCCGGTCGCGGAGCTCGGCGGCCAATTCGAAGTTCTCGGCTTCCACCGCCTGCCGGAGCTGGTGCCGCAGCTCCAGGAGCCGGCGGGCCGGGTCGGCCTCCTCGCCGCCGGGCTGCTGGTACCGCTCACCCACATGCTGGCTTGACCCGTGGAGGCGCCGCAGGAGGTCGCGCAGGTGGACCTCGAACGCCGCGTAGCATTCCGCGCACCCGAGCTTCCCGGTTTCCCGGAAGTCCTTGAGTGTGCCGCCGCAGCTGGGACACGGTGTGCCATCGACGGTGGCGGGCAGGAGTGACCCGGCCGTCTTCCCCATCGCCATGATGAATCCACCGAGGGGAGACTTGAGGGCCGTGGCGCCGGTCTCGACGCCCTTCTCGGCGGCGCACTGCTCACAGAGATGGAGGGTGACCTTCGAGTCGTGCTCCACCTGCGTCAGGTTGATGACGGCGTCCCGTTCTTTGCAATGATCGCAGAGCATCAGGGGATCGCCTCCATCGAGGGCACCGCGCCCAGCCGGCCGTCCTCCAGCCACAGGATGCGATCCGCACGCCCGGCGAGCTGCCGGTTGTGGGTCACGACCACTACCGCGGTCTCAAAGTCGCGCGCGAGCTGGAAGAACGTTTCGTGCAACACCTCGGCGTTCGCGTGGTCCAGGTTTCCCGACGGCTCGTCGGCGAGGACCAGCGCGGGATCATGGACCAGGGCGCGGGCCACGGCGCAGCGCTGCTGTTCCCCGCCCGACAACTCCGAAGGTCGGTGACTCATCCGTCCCGCCAGGCCGACCGCGGAAAGACGCTCTTCGGCGCGGGAGCGTGCCTGCCGGTCAGTCGCGCCGGCGATGAGCAGCGGCATCATCACGTTCTCGAGTGCCGAGAACTCGCGGAGCAGGTGGTGGAACTGGAATACGAATCCGATGCGCCGGTTCCGGAGCTCGGACAGCGCGTTGGCATCGAGGTCGGCGAACCGGGACCTCTCGAGCCAAATGTCTCCGGACGTCGGACGGTCGAGCGCGCCCAGGAGATGCAGGAGCGTGCTCTTCCCCGCTCCGGACGAGCCGACGATCGCGATCAGCTCCCCGCGACGCACTTCGACATCCGCGCCGCGCAACACCTCGAGCGGCTTCCCGTCGCCCCCGGCGAAGACCTTGCGCAGACCGCGCGACTCGAGGAGGCCGTTCATTCGTACCGGATCGCGGTCACCGGGTCCAGGTCCCCGGCGCGGAAGGCCGGGTAGAGGGGCGCGAGGGTCGCGACCAGCAGGCTGGCGCCGACGACGGCGAGGATGTCCATCGGCTGGGTGTGGACCGGCAGGTGATCGACGAAATAGATCGACGGATCGATGGCGATCCAGCGGCCGTTGTTGACCATGGCGCCCAGAATCGCTCCCGTGACGGCTCCGAGCACGGTCCCGGTGAGGCCGATGATCACGCCCTGCGCGAGGAACACCCGCCGGATGCTGGCCCGCTTCAGGCCCATCGCCAGGAGAATGCCGATCTCTCTCGTCTTGTCCCGTACCACCATCGTCAGCATCCCGACCACGTTGAACGCCGCTACCACACAAATGAGAAACACCACGAAAGCCATCGCGAGTTTCTCGAGGTTCAGGGCCGAGAAGAGCGCCTGATTCTGGCTTTGCCAGTCGACCGCCCGGTACGGGTACCCGAGGTGAGTCTCGAGCGACGCGGCGAAGGACCTGGCGCTCCAGGGATCGGCGAGCTGCACTTCGATGCCCGTGACGGCCGTGTCGAGCCCTGCCAGGCGCTGGGCGACCGGGCGGGTCAGGACGGCGTAGCTGTCGTCGTAGATGTACATCCCGGTGTCGAAGATGCCCGTGACTTCGTACCGGTGGTATTGGGGCACGAACGCGCCCACCGACGCGTTGTAGCCGGATCGCAGATTGAAGGACACCAGCGTCACCACGTCCCCGACGTACACCGAGAGTTTGCCGGCGAGCCGCGTGCCCAGCGCGACCCCCCCTTCCACATCGGGACGTGTAGTCCGGAAGTGCAGGTCCCCCTTGATGAAGTGCCGCGCGAAGGTCGTCACGGCCCGGCTGCCGGTATCCGGCTCGATGCCGTACACCACCACGCCCTCGGCGTAGTCGTGCCCGGCGGTGATGCCGGCCTGCGTCATCACGAAGGGGGCGGCGGCGGTCACGCCCCTGGTATGCCGGACCGTGTCGAGCACCCGGTGCCAATCATCGAGACGAAGGCCCTCACCGTACGTGAGCACGCGCAGATGCGGGCTCCCGACCAGGATCTTGTCGCGCAGATCGGACTGCAGTCCGTTCATGACGCCCAACACGATCACCAACGCGGCGACGCCGACGAACACGCCACCGACAGCGATCACCGTAATGAACGACAGGAGCCCCGACGAACGGCGGCTCGTCAGGTACCGCAGCGCGATGCGGAGCTCCAGGGCGCCAATCATTCAGGCCGGAGCATGGGAAAGAGAATCACGTCCCGGATGTTGGTCCGGTCCGTAAGCAGCATGACCAGCCGGTCGATGCCGAGGCCCACGCCGCCGGTGGGCGGCATGCCGTATTCGAGGGCGCGGAGATAGTCCTCGTCGATCTGATGGGCTTCGCTGTCCCCCCGTTCGCGGAAGCGCACCTGCTCCTCGAAGCGGCGGCGCTGTTCGTCAGGGTCGTTCAGCTCCGAGAAGGCATTCGCAATCTCGCGGCCCTGGATGAACAGCTCCCAGCGCTCCACGCGCGTGTCGTTCCCCCGCTTCCGCTTCGCCAATGGCGACAGGGCGACCGGGTGATTCATCACGAAGGTCGGCTGGATGAGGGTGGGCTCGGCGAAGGTCTTGAAGACCTCGTCCATCAGCCTGGCACCGGAGTACTGATCGGCATCGGGGACGCCCTTGCGCTTCAGGGCACGGCGCAGTGCGCCCTCGTCCGCGGTCGCCAGATCGACGCCCGCCGTCTCCTGGACCAGCTCGTAGAAGTCCCGCCGCGCGAACGGGCGCGTGAACGACAGGGCGGCCCCGCCCCGCTCCAGGGTTTCACTCCCGGTTACCTCGATGGCCGCGCCCGCGACCATGGCTTCCGTCAGGTTCAGCATGTCCTCATAGTCGGCATACGCCTCATACCACTCGGCCATGGTGAACTCGGGGTTGTGCCACCGGTCCACGCCCTCATTCCGGAAATCGTGCCCGATTTCATACACCTTCTCGAGGCCGCCGACGATGCAACGCTTGAGATAGAGCTCGTCGGCGATGCGCAGGTAGAACGTCGCGTCCAGGGCCTCGTAGAACGTCGTGAACGGCGTCGCGGCCGCGCCGCCGTAGAGCGGCTGCAGCACCGGCGTTTCGACCTCGAGATATCCGCGGCCATCCAGGAACCGGCGGACGTAACTCACCACGCGCGCCCGGGTATGGAAGACGGCACGGGCCTCGGGGTGCGCGGCGAGATCGGCATAGCGCTGGCGCGCGCGCAGCTCGGGGTCGGTGAGCTCGCCATGCCGCACGCCCTGCGCATCCTCTTTCCCGAGCGGGAGGGGGCGGAGCGACTTGGCGAGGAGGGTCAGCTCTTCGACCCGCAGGGTGACCTCGCCCGTCTTGGTCGTGAAGAGCGGCCCGGCGACGCCGACGACGTCGCCGAGGTCGAGCAGCTTTACGATCTCGTAGCGCTCGCCCAGGAGGTCGGACTTGAAGTACAGCTGGATCTTGCCCGACGCGTCTTCGAGGTGCGCGAATGTCGTCTTGCCCATGCCGCGCATGAGGACGAGCCGGCCGGCGAGCCGGTGCACCGTTTCGTCGCCGTCTTTGAAGCCCTGCACCGCCGGCTGGGCGTGCCCGGACCGGTCGAACCGGTAGGCGAACGCGGGCACGCCCTTCCGGGCGAGCTCTTCGAGCTTCTCGCGTCGAGCGGCTTCGACGAAGGTCGTCATGCGGCCTGTCCCGCCTGCTGTTTCAGGAACGCTTCGATGAACTGATCCAGGTCTCCGTCCATGACTTTCTGCACGTCGCCGACCTTCAGCTCGGTGCGGTGATCGTTCACCATCGTGTAAGGCTGGAAGACGTACGACCGGATCTGGTTGCCCCACGCGTTGTCGGTCTTCTGCTTGTCCACTTCGGCCTTCTTGGCTTCCTGCTCCTCCACCGCTTTTTCGTAGAGTCGGGCCTTCAACATCTTGAGCGCGGTCGCCTTGTTCTTGAATTGCGACCGCTCGTTCTGGCAGGCGACCACGATCCCCGACGGATTGTGCGTGATGCGGACCGCGGAGCTGGTCTTGTTGACGTGCTGACCGCCCTTGCCGGACGCCCGAAAGACGTCGATACGCAGATCTTCTTCCCGGATCTCGATTTCGATGTCGTCATCCACGACGGGATAGACGAACACGGAGGCGAACGATGTATGCCGGCGGGCCTGCGCGTCGAAGGGAGAAATCCGGACCAGCCGGTGCACCCCCCGCTCCGCGCGGAGGAGACCGAAGGCGTACTCGCCCCGGATCTCGATCTCCGCGGACTTGATCCCCGCCTCTTCTCCCTCGAGGAGATCGAGGACCTCGATTTCGAACCCCCTCCGCTCCGCCCACCGCGTGTACATCCGCATGAGCATCTCGGCCCAGTCCTGGGACTCGGTGCCGCCGGCGCCGGGGTGGATGGTCAGGAGAGCGTCCCGCGGGTCGTCGGGGCCGCGAAGCATGTGCTGCATCTCGAGGGCGTCGAGGGCGCGCTCCGCGGAGTCGGCTTCCGCTTCGAGCTGCCGCTGCATTTCGAGGTCGACGGTGGATTCGGACTCGAGGAGCTCGGTCATCTCCAGCCCTTCGTCCACCCGCTTCTTGAGCGCGTGGTAGGGTTCGAGCCAACGCTTCTTCAGCGTTTTGACCTCTTCTACGACCTTCTTGGCGCGCTCCTGGTCGGACCAGATGTTGCCTTCGGCCATCGCCTGCTCGAGCTCGGACAGGCGCTTCGTCTTGCCGTCGACGTCAAAGAAAGCTCCGGAGCTCCGCCAGACGCTCCTGGAAGTCGGTAAACCGGTTGACCAAGGGCACGATCGCGCTCGCTCCAACTGAATAGACGTGAGCCGTTCCCCGGGGTGGGAAACGGCTCTAACTGACAGGAATATGAGGAGTTAGACCGCGAAATTCCAGCGGTTTAGAAGACCTTCTGGCCCCCGGCCAACAGCTCGTTCAGGGCGTCGGTCCAAAACGGAGTGCTCGAGGCCATATCCTGCCCCACCTGCTCGACGTACTCGAGCCAGCTCTTTTCGATTTCGTCCTTGAAGAGTTGGGGCAACGTGCCGTCGCGCGTACCCTGCATGCGTTTGTCGGGGTGGTACACCAGCATGTCCGAGATCAGCGCGCGCGCGAGCCGCCGGGCTTTCTGTTTCGGGTCCTGCACCATGAACGGATTGACGGGGCGCAGGGGTCCCGTCTTCCGTACTTCGGTGCTCGCGGCTGGCGCGGCCGCCGCGGGAGCGACCGGCGCCGCCGGCATCGCCGCGGGAGGCGGAGGTGGCGGCGGTGCTGCTGGTGCCGCGGCCGGACGCATCGCGGGAGCGGCCGGCATGGCCGGAGCTGCCGGCATGCGTGGAGTGGCCGGAGGCGCGACGACTGGAGGCCTGGCCGGCGGTGCCATCATCGGCGGCGCAACCGGCGGACGGACGGGCGCTGCAGGCGGTGCCACCGGCGGGCGCGGAGGTGTCGTGAACGCGGGCGCTGCGGGTGGCGCGGGTGGAGTGGGCGGCGCAGGCGTGAACACTGGAGCCGCCGGGGGCGGTGCCGGCGCGGCCATCGGAGCCGGTGCTGGAGGCGCCGGCGCAGGAGGAGGCGGAGGGGGAGCAGGTGGCGGCGGCGCCGCGACAACAGGCGCTGCGGCCACCGCGGGAGCCGGCGCCGGCGCCGCCGGTTGTGTCCCATTTGCGGAAACCGGGAAGACGTTCGAGCAGACGGAGCACCGCGCGCGAACGCCCCCGGCCGGGACTTTGGCCGGGTCTACCCGGTAGATGGTTTCGCACGACGGACAGGTGACGTTCACTGGGCTCCCGGTTCCACTGCCTTATTCAGCCTCATCGTCGGATTCGTGATCGCGGCGACGGTCCACCACGAACACCGATCCGGCCTGGGTCTTTGCATAGCTCTTCATTTCCGTCGCCAGCTCCGAGACTTGCGCGGGGTGCGCGAACCGGCGGTGCTGATTCGTGACGATGCCGATGGACAAGGTCATGAGCGGCACCCGGTGCAGCTGGCCCCGTCGATCTTTGCCAAAGTAATACCCGGCCCGGCGGTCCTGCTCGTTGTACTGATACGGAATGAGCGTATCGAACACGCTGAGGATTTCACCGCACACTTCGGTGATCGCGTCGACGGGGATCATGAAGATGAAGTCGTCGCCGCCGATGTGGCCGATGAATCCCCGGGGGCCCGCCATCCCCTTCACGACGTCATGCAAAATCCGCGACAGCAGATAAATGACCCGGTCGCCGTCGTAGTAGCTGTACCGGTCGTTGTATTCCTTGAAATGATCGAGATCGGCGTAACAGACCGCGAACCACTCGCCCGCTTCCATGCGCCGGCGGATTTCCCGTTCGATCTCCGTGGTGCCGGGCAGACGCGTCGACGGATTGACGGCGACATCCCGTGCGGTCCGCGTCAGCAGTCCCTCGAGCCGGACCGCCTGCTCGGCCGGTTCGAGGAGCGGGGTCAGGACCTCATCGGCCCCGCTCGCGAACCATTCGCGCACCTTGTCGGTCACGTGCCGCCCCGCCACCGCGGCGAGGGGGACGATGGCCGTGTACGGATCTCCCTTGAGTCGGGAACAGAGCTCGAGGGAGGCCGCACCGTCCGAGTCCGCGTCCACCAGCACGAGGAGGGGCAGCGCCCGCAGGACCATCTGCTGGACCACCGCGGGATCCGACACCTGCACCAGACCCGTCTGTTTCCCGGTGATCCACGGGAGGAGAGTATCGGGGACGGAGCGGCCAGTCGGCGAAAAGAAGAGAATCGTCTGGCGCGTCCGCACCGGGCTCCTCGCGTAAAAGTCGAGCGCGTCGAAACTTAGACCCCGTGACGGGCGGTGTCAAACCACGCGGGTCAAAACGCCACGCGCACGGAAAGGACGGAGAAATCGGGTCCCAGCAGGGTGTGGAGACTGGTGGACCGGTGGGTGGTGGCCGTGAGGCGGTTCGAGATCAGGGCGTCGAGCGCGCTCACGACGTGGTTGGCGAGGAGCAGTCCAAGCGCCCCTTGAGCGTTCCGGTAGCCGTTGTCACTGGTCCGGATCAGGTCCCGGAACGACTGCTGCTGCAGGGAGGCGTTCGCCCAGGTCCACAGATAGGCCGGGCCCACCGCGTGCCGGACGTAGAAGGAATCGGCGGCCAGAACCTGGGGACTGTTTGCCGGCGGCGGAACATTCGGGTCGGCCCAGTACGTCCGACGGGCGAGCAGCCAGACGGAGCCGTTGTAGGTCGTCGGATCAGTCTCAGGTACCAGGGTGGTGGCGCTCAGGCTGAACCGCCCGGACGACGTGAATTTCTCCATCGTCTCGTAGTATTCGAAGATCGTGTCGCGGCGAACCGATGCGAAGCCGCGCTGGGCGACGGCGAACGCCAGTTGATGGTACAGCTCGGCGTTCACGTTGGCGTCGTGCTGGAGCTGGATATAGCGGGAGAGCACGTACAGCTCGACGGCGCCGTACACCGCGGCGCGGTCCTGCCCGGAGAGCGCCTGGCCGGTCCCCGGCAGGAGGAGGGACGCGAGCGGGCGTACCCAGGTTTTTTCGCGGAGGGCTACTGAGTCCACCTGGCCCTGCAGGGCCGTCGTCAGGCCCGATGCGATGATCACTCCGACCGTGAGCCACTGCCGGCGCATCAGAAGGTCAGGCTGAAGGAGATGAACGTGGGGTTCGCGCCCAGGAGATCGGTGTTCTGCACGAAGGTGCGCGAGAAGTCGAGTCCGAAGGAACCGGTGTGCACGCCCATGCCGATGGACGGACCGGACAGTCCCTGACGGGCGAACGCGTACCCGGAGCGGACGCGGATGGTCTCGTGGTAGCCGAGGTCGATCCCGAGCCGCATCTCGGGGGGCGCGGAGTTGTCCCAGGGACGGTCGAGGTCGGCCGCGAGACGAATATCCACCTGATTGAGTGCCGAGGACAGACCGAGCCGGCCCGAATCGGGTGCGGCGAGAGTCGGTCCCCCACCCTCTTCGGCGGGGCGAAGGTTGATCTGGTACAGGGCGCCGAGGGCGAGGCGGGCGGGGAGCGGGTCGGCTTGTGCCGCGTTGTTGACCTGCAGCTTGAAGCCGATGTCTTTCACCGCGGCGCCGAACCGCAGCGCGCCTCCCGAGCCGACGGTGACCTGGGTCCCGATGTCGAACGCGTGCGTCAAGGCGTCGCTGCCGTTCGGCAAGCCGGCGCAACTTCCCTGACAGTCGATACTGAACTGGACCAGTTTGTAGGTCATGCCGACCGTGACGGCGCCGGCCAGGGACGTCGCGAACGACGCCATGTATTCGACGTTGCGCGGGAAAATTTTCGCGACGGCACTCAGACTGTCGGAGCCGACATCCTGCTCACCATAGTCGATCAGGAACACGCCGAGTCCGAAGGTGCCGATGCCCCGGCGGGGGACGAACATGGTGATGGCGGTACCTGGACCGGCGACGAAGTTCGCGCTGTTGACCCCGAACTCGGGCGCCGCCATGGTCGCGAGACCGGCGGGATTCCAGAACAGGGCCTCCCCGCGGCCTTGCATCGTGACGCCCGCCTGCCCCATCCCGACACCTTGGGCGCCGACGGGGAGCAGGAGAAAGAGTGCGCCGGCGTTGGTGAGCTCGGACGACGAGCCCTCGTTCGTCGACTGCGCGGCGAGAGCCGGAGGGCCGGCCCAGCGGGCCAGCGCGAGTCCCGCGGCGAGGGCGACAGCCTCTCTAGATCGGCTTCGCTTCATCCACCAGCATGACCGGAATGTCGTCTTCGACGGGGTACGACAACCGGCACGCGGGACACGCCAGCGTTTCGACGGGCGCGGTCCGGTGCTCGAGCGGGCCCTTGCACTTGGGACAGACGAGGATCGCGAGCAGGTCGGGAGAGACACTCATCCTATGGAATACCCCAGGCGCTTGAGGGAAGATGCGTCCGCGCGCCATCGCGGCATGACCTTCACGTGAAGGTCCAGGAAGACCGGCTGGCCGGTGAGGGCCTCGATGCGCTCGCGGGCCTTTTGGCCGATGGCCTTGATCACCTTGCCCCCGGCCCCGATCACCATGCCCTTCTGGCTATCCCGTTCCACATAGACCGTCGCCCGAATATATACCGGCGTTTCCGCCTCCCGGAATTCATCCACGTCACACGCGAGACTATACGGCAGCTCCTCGCGCAACTCGCCGAAAGCGGCCTCGCGCACATACTCGGCGGCGAAGAACCGCAGGGGCTGGGTGGCCAGGTCGTCGACAGGATAAAGGAAGGGGCCTTCAGGGAGGTGGGCACCGAGGGCGTCGCGGAGTGCATCGATGCCGGCGCCGGTGGCGGCGGAGATCGCGAGGCCGCCCGCTGGGGCTGCCACGTTTGGCCGGAGGTCGCTCTTCGTGTAGACGGTGATGATGGGTGCGCGCGGCAGCTGGGCGAGACCGGCGACTGCTGCCAGGGGTGGGGCTTGCCCCAGCCCGAGGGGGTGGAGGTAGGCGATGACGTCGGCGCCCTGGAGGGTGGCGAGGGCGGCGGCGCGCATGACTTCCTGCAGCTGGTATTCCGGATCCAGGAGGCCGGGGGTGTCGGTGAAGATGAACTGGGTGTCGGCGGTGGTGACGAGGCCGACGACGGGCAGTCGGGTGGATTGGGGTTTGGGGGAGACGATGGCGAGGTGTTCACCGATGAGGGCGTTGAGGAGTGTGGATTTGCCGACGTTGGGGCGGCCGGCGAGGGCGACGATTCCGCAGTGGGGCATGGGAGAAACTAAGTGCGGAGTGCGGAGTGCGAAATGTGGAGTTACTCACTCCCCACTCGACACTCGGCACTCCGCATTTGGAAAGGCTGGCGGCGGCCTACTCTCCCACGGTCTCGCAACCGCAGTACCATCGGCGCTGACAGGCTTAACGACCGTGTTCGGGATGGGAACGGGTGTGGCCCTGTCGCGCTAGTCACCAGCCAATTTTCTTGGCAACCAACGACCATGTGTGTGGGTTCAAAGAAGCTCACCGAGAAACGTGGGAAGAGATCAAGCCTCACGGGCAATTAGTACGGCTCGGCTGAAGCGCTCGCGCGCCTTGCACCTGCCGCCTATCAACGTGGTAGTCTCCCACGGCCCTTTAGGGGTCTTGCGACCCGGGAGTGTTCATCTTGGGGAGGGTTTCCCACTTAGATGCATTCAGCGGTTATCCCCGCGCGACATCGCTAACCGGCGTTGCTCCTGGCGGAACAGCCGGGACACGAGAGGTCGCTTCGTCCCGGTCCTCTCGTACTAGGGACGACATCCCTCAACACTCCAACGCCCGCACCGGATACAGACCGAACTGTCTCGCGACGTTCTGAACCCAGCTCATGTGCCACTTTAACCGGCGAACAGCCGGACCCTTGGGACCTTCTCCAGCCCCAGGATGTGACAAGCCGACATCGAGGTGCCAAACCGCGCCGTCGATGTGAACTCTCGGGCGCGATAAGCCTGTTATCCCCAGCGTACCTTTTATCCGTTGAGCGATGACCCGTCCACACGGTATCACCGGATCACTAACGCCGACTTTCGTCCCAGCTTGAGCCGTCGCTCTCGCTGTCAGGCGCCCTTTTGCGTTTGCGCTCGTCGTGCGATTACCGACCGCACTGAGGGCACCATCGCGCGCCTCCGTTACCATTTCGGAGGCGACCGCCCCAGTCAAACTACCCACCAGCCACGGTCCGCGTGGCGGTAAGCCACGGCGTGAGATCGTTAACAAAACAAGGGTGGTATTTCACTGTTGGCTCCCCCTGAGCCGAAACCCAGGGATCAACGCCTCCCACCTATGCTACGCAGGTCATGCCGACGACCAATGGCAGGTTGTAGTTAAGGTGCACGGGGTCTTTTTGTCCTGATGCGGGAAATCGGAATCCTCACCGATACTGCAGTTTCGCCGAGCTTACGGAGGAGACAGCCGTCAAGTCGTTACGCCATTCATGCAGGTCGGAACTTACCCGACAAGGAATTTCGCTACCTTAGGACCGTTATAGTTACGGCCGCCGTTTACCGGGGCTTCAGCTCACAGCTTCGCCTTGCGGCTAACCGCTCACTTTAACCTTCCGGCACCGGGCAGGCGTCAGTGCGTATACGTCGGCTTGGAATATGCCTTAGCACGCACCTGTGTTTTTGCTAAACAGTCGCTTGACGCGATTCTCTGCGGCCGGGTTCGGCTTGGCCTGTACGGCCTCACGTACTACCGGCACCCCTTCTCCCGAAGTTACGGGGTCATTTTGCCGAGTTCCTTCTCCGTAAATCACTCGAGCACCTGAGGCTACTCGCCTCGCCCACCTGTGTCGGATTACGGTACGGTCACCACTCCTCCTAGACGCGGGGCTTTTCTCGGCAGTCGACTCGCGAATCCCTTGACGAGGTCTTGCGACCTCTTCGGCATCGGCTCTCGACTATCCAGGCGGATTTGCCAACCTGGAAACGTCTACCGCCTTGCATCGGCACAACCACTATCCGACGGATTGCTCGTTCCTGCGTCCCCCCTCGCCATCAAACGGCTGAGTGGTGGTACGGGAATATTGACCCGTTTCCCATCGGTTACGCCTTTCGGCCTCACCTTAGGGACCGACTAACCCTGAGCTGATCGACATGGCTCAGGAACCCTTAGGCTTACGGTGACAGGGGTTTTCACCCTGTTTCGCGCGTACTCGTCGCAGCATCCTCACTTCCGGCCGCTCCACGGAAAGGTTTCCACCTCCGCTTTACAGCTACCGGAACGCTCCCCTACCAGACGTTGAATCCGAAGATCCAACGAATTCTGAGCTTCGGCGGGCGGCTTAATCCCGACCATTCTCGGCGCGACCTCGCTGGACTGGTGAGCTATTACGCACTCTTTAAAGGAATGGCTGCTTCTAAGCCAACCTCCCAGTTGTCTCAGCAAGATCACATCCTTCGCTATACTGAGCCGCCACTTCGGGGCCTTAGCTGCAGATCTGGGTTCTTTCCCTCTCGCCGCTGGACATTATCGCTCAGCGACTGTCTCCCGGGCAGCATCACACAGGAATTCGGAGTTTGGTTGGGGGAGGTGAGCCTATTCGGCCCCCGAACCCATCCAGTGCTCTACCTCCTGCGGACTCATTTCCCGAGGCCATACCTAAATATGTTTCGGGGAGAACCAGCTATCTCCGAGCTTGATTGGCCTTTCACCCCTACCCTCAAGTCATCCGAGCGGTTTTCAACCCACAACAGTTCGGTCCTCCACCGCCTGTTACGGCGGCTTCAACCTGCTCAAGGGTAGATCGCCACGGCTTCGGGTCTACGCCCACGTACCTGGTCGCCCTATTCAGACTCGCTTTCGCTCTGCCTCCGGCCCTGAGGGCCTTAAGCTGCACGTGAGCAGTAACTCGCTGCGTCATAATGCAAAAGGCACGCCGTCAACAGACAACGACCCGAAGGCCGCCGCTGTCTTCGACCGCTTGTAGGCACACGGTTTCAGGATCTGTTTCACTCGCCACCTGGCGTACTTTTCACCTTTCCCTCACGGTACTGGTGCACTATCGGTCACAGAGGAGTGTTTAGCCTTGGAGGGTGGTCCCCCCAGCTTCACGCGGGATTACACGTGTCCCGCGTTACTCGGGATACCGCTAGGGGCCGTACGCGTCTTCCTACCGGGCTGTCACCGTCTTTGGCGGGCCGTTCCAGGCCGCTTCGGCTTAGCGTCGTGCTCCCATGTCGCGGTCCCACAACCCCGGTGGTGCAAGCACCCCCGGTTTGGGCTGGCCCGATTTCGCTCGCCGCTACTTTCGGGATCGCGGTTGCTTTCTCTTCCTCCGGGTACTGAGATGTTTCAGTTCCCCGGGTTAGCTTCCCTTGCGGGATGACGCAGGTTGCCCCGCGCCGGGTTTCCCCATTCGGACATCCTGGGATCACAGCTTATTTGCAGCTCCCCCAGGCTTATCGCAGCTTATCACGTCCTTCATCGCCTCTCTGTGCCAAGGCATCCACCGTGCGCCCTTACGCGCTTGATCTCATTGCTTGTGTACTACGGTTCTCGGTGTGATTCCTCGAACACCACACACACGGCACGTCGGTTGTCAAAGAGCAAGGCACCAGCTCACGTCGAGCTGACGCCGAAATTCCAATGGTCGAGTGTGTGAAGTGCGGGCGACTTCCGGGACCTTTCGATGCACTCCGAAGAGTGATCTACTCGGCGATCCAGAAAGGAGGTGATCCAGCCGCAGGTTCCCCTACGGCTACCTTGTTACGACTTCGCCCCAGTCACTGAACTGACCTTAGACGGCTGCCCCCTTGCGGTTGGCCCACCGGTTTCGGGTCCTTCCAGCTTCCATGGCGTGACGGGCGGTGTGTACAAGGCCCGGGAACGTATTCACCGCGGCATGGCTGATCCGCGATTACTAGCGATTCCGGCTTCATGTAGTCGAGTTGCAGACTACAATCCGAACTTAGCCCGGCTTTTAGCGATTGGCTCCCCCTCGCGGGTTCGCGACGCGCTGTACCGGGCATTGTAGCACGTGTGTCGCCCTGGACGTAAGGGCCATGATGACTTGACGTCGTCCCCACCTTCCTCCGGCTTAACGCCGGCAGTCCCCCCAGAGTCCCCGGCCGAACCGCTGGCAACTGGGAGCGAGAGTTGCGCTCGTTGCGGGACTTAACCCAACATCTCACGACACGAGCTGACGACAGCCATGCAGCACCTGTGCTGGCGCTCCGAAGAGGGGCCGATGTTTCCACCGGCTTTCACCAGCATGTCAAGCCCAGGTAAGGTTCTTCGCGTTGCTTCGAATTAAACCACATGCTCCACCGCTTGTGCGGGCCCCCGTCAATTCCTTTGAGTTTCAGCCTTGCGGCCGTACTCCCCAGGCGGGGCACTTACTGCGTTAGCGACGGCACCGGGAGGGTCGCTCCCCCCGACGCCTAGTGCCCATCGTTTACGGCGTGGACTACCAGGGTATCTAATCCTGTTTGCTCCCCACGCTGTCGCGCCTCAGCGTCAGCAACGGCCCAGCGGAACGCCTTCGCCACCGGTATTCTTCCCGATCTCTACGCATTCCACCGCTACACCGGGAATTCCATCCGCCTCTACCGTGCTCGAGCCCACCAGTCTGACCGGCAGCCCCGGAGTTGAGCCCCGGGATTTCACCAGCCACTTAATGAGCCGCCTACGCGCCCTTTACGCCCAGTGATTCCGGACAACGCTTGCACCCTCCGTATTACCGCGGCTGCTGGCACGGAGTTAGCCGGTGCTTCCTTTGGAGGTACCGTCACCCCGGATCGCCTATTCGACGTCCGGTATTCGTTCCTCCCGACAGTGGTTTACAACCCGAAGGCCGTCATCCCACACGCGGCGTCGCTGCGTCAGCCTTTCGGCCATTGCGCAATATTCCCCACTGCTGCCTCCCGTAGGAGTCTGGGCCGTGTCTCAGTCCCAATGTGGCTGATCATCCTCTCAGACCAGCTACCCGTCGTCGCCTTGGTGGGCCATTACCCCGCCAACGAGCTGATAGGCCGCGAGACTCTCCATCGGTGCCACCTTGCGGCGGCTTTCATCTCCCAGGGATGCCCCCGAAAGATCGTATGCGGTATTACCCGGCCGTTGGGCCGGCTATCCCCCGCCGTTGGACAAGTTTCTCACGTGTTACGCACCCGTCTGCCACTGAACTGGAGTTGCCCCCAGTCCCGTTCGACTTACATGTGTTAGGCACGCCGCCAGCGTTCGTCCTGAGCCAGGATCAAACTCTCCAATGAGAGAATTCGAAATAGCTCTTCCGAACGACTGGTACTTCGTGTGTCGTCCGAATCACGTTCAGAGTCAAACCCCTCACGGCACATGTCTGACCATGCACCGCTCAATCGGGGCCGCACTCCACACGCTCGACCATCAGTTCTCAAAGAGCACCCGCGAAAAAATGTCGCGGGGAGAATCACATTCTAGTTGGGGTCCGAACCGGAGTCAAGGGGCCGTGTTCTCCACACTTACACCCCGTCTCGCACCCCAAAACACAGCGTGCGCAATTCGTGCAGTTAATCCCCCGCCCCCGCCCTCGCCACCGGCCACACCCGCCGCCGAGCCGCCAACGACCTGAAGTCCTGCGCCGCGCGCTTGGCGACCGCATCCTGCCGCTCGATCCGGTGATACCCACGGCCCTGAACCTCCAGATACGCGCGTGTTCCCGCGTAAACCAGCGCCGCCGCAAGATCCTCCGCCGACCACGTTCGCAGCGCGGTCGTGTCGATCCCCAACAATCGAAAATTGTCGACGTACATGTGCTTCCCCTTCGGCATCCGGGACGCGAGAAAGGCATAGAGATGCACTTTGACCCGGAAGACCCGGCTGGGCTGCAGCTGCTCCAGAACGGAAAACGCGTCGTTCAGACGGAAGGTGACGTACGGGACATCCTCGTCACTGGTCGCGAGCGGGATGCCCTGCACGCGGGGCTTGCCACGGACGAACTGAACCCAGGCAAGCGGTCGAAAGAGGAATCCTCGAATCACTGCGCGCCGCCTGCGTCAGACGGTGAAATGCTCGTCGATGCGCCCGGGAGGATTCGAACCTCCGACCCTCGGCTTAGAAGGCCGATGCTCTATCCAACTGAGCTACGGGCGCAAGAAGCACAGACGGCTAGACGTTCAGACGTCTAGCCGTCCAGGCAAATCTAACACGCAACGGCGAAGTCGGCGGACGCAAACGGACTGCTAGTTCGGTTTGTCCTTCTTCTTCGGCTCCGGCCGCTGCTGCTGTTGCGGCGGCTGAGGCCTCGGCTGCGGCCGGGCCTGTGGCTGAGGCCTCGCGTCCCGCGGCGACTCCTGATCCCGCATCGGCCCTGCGGGCTTGCCCCGCTGCAAGTTCTGAATCTGCTGGGGCTCGAGCGGGCGACCGGGATGCTGCTCGATCGCCTGCTGCCTCGCCTGCACCCCGGGGTCCGGGGGCGGAGCGGGACGCCGCGCCCGCAAGACCGGCGGCGTCACCGGCCGGGCCTCCGGCTGCAGCTGCTGCTCCGGGCGCGCCGGCTCAGAGCCCCTCGACGGCTGGGACTGTTGCGCGGGTTGCGACTGCTCCACCATCGGCTGACGCCGCACCGGGATCGGACGAACGATGGTCCGCACCTGGTCGTTCACCGCGGGCGGCGGCGGAGCGATCGCCGGACGGCCCCGCATCGCCGTGATCGTCGGCATGACCTGCGGATGGGCGACCACCCGTGCCGACGTCACCTGCGTGTTCGACATCTCCACCATCCGCCGGGCCACCGGCACGCCGCCGCGGAACGTTTCGGAAGACACGGCCGTGAAGCCGCGATCGCGGTTCGCGTACTGCACGCGATTGTAGTCGACCACCGTCACATTCACGTTCACGTTGACACGGCTGCGATAGCGGTCGTTCGCGTGGTACCACGGGTTGTACGGCTCCCGTGGCCCCAGCGGGAACCAGGCCTGCACGCCGCCCCGCGGGCCGCTATTCACCCCGACAAACACGACGAGCGCGGGCGCGTAACACGGGTGACGGACGACGGGCCCAGGCACCCAGCCCCAGCGCCGGCCGACGTACACCCAGCGGCCGTAGTGGAACGGTGCGTAGCCCCACGGCTCGCTCTCGACCCACGTCCACCCCCACGGCTCGACCCACACCCAGCGCCCGTATCGATACGGCGCCCAGTCGACCGCGACGGCGGTTGGATACCACACCGGCCCGTACGTGGGGTCGGGCTGCCAGTCCCCTGCCCCATCGAGGTCCGAATATCCCGGCGTCGACCGGTCGACATACTGGGCCGACCGCGATTCCACGAGACCACGGTCGCGGTCCGCGCCCCACCGGTCGAAGTCGCTTTCGGCGGGCATTTCGATGTCGCTGACCTCGAGTGTGTCCTGCCCCGTCAGCGCGACCGCGTGCCCCGCTTCGACGTCGGTGGCACCGTCTCCACTGCCGACCGTCATCGAGCCGCGATCCACGGCCAGCATGGTGCCACGGACCGGCGAGATCGACAGCCGGTACACTCCGGGACCATTCACGACGAGTGGACCACCCGGCGTGTCGAGCTCGAGCGAATCATCCGAATCGAGCGCATTGACCGAGAGGCGAACCGAGCCGGAGGAGACACCGATCTGGATCAGGTCGTCCGTGAGGTTGGTGATCGTGACGTCCGACGCGTCCGACAGCCGGAGGGTGATATCCCCGAATTCGATTTCGGCACGGCCACCCTGATCCACGTAGATCCGGTCGCCGGTGTACAGCGGGTAGTTGATGGTCGCGTCACTCCACTGGGAGTCTCCCGATACCTGGAGTGAGACGCTCCCCGAGAGATACGACAGCCGGCCGACGCGGCCCGACGGCGCATCCGATTGCGCCGGGACCGGGGCCGCCGCCAACAGCAGGATTCCCGCAAGGCACGTCTGAGTACGGATACCCATAGTCTTCTCCAATCAGGCGTGAGGTCCGAGCTACTCCACGGCTTCGACTGCCGCTCCCCTTCCAGAAGCAGAGATCATGCCGCTCACCATACACTACGGCCAGATCGGTCTGGCAGCTGCAGTTACGGGCCCTCGGGATGGTCCAAACAGGCCTGTTCCCCTGGAGGACATCGGCGTGCTGAATGACACGCCCGAGAGGTAACGAAAGTATGAAGGAAAGGAAACAGCGAAGGGAGGCCAACACCCACCTGGCAGCGCGTCGCACGGCCAGGTGGATGGGCGTGCGTCAGCTCAGTCCTGACCCAGCTCGACCAGACTCGCCCGGAGCGCGTACCGCACGAGCCCCGCGACCGTCCGGATCCCGAGCCGCCGCATCAGCTCGGCCCGGTGTGCCTCCACCGTTTTCCCGCTCACCTCGAGTCGGAGCGCGATCTCGCGGGTCGCGAGTCCTTCCGCGATGAGCCGGAGGACTTCGATCTGGCGCGGGCTGAGCTTCCGCAACGGCGCCCGCGTGGCCACCGCGTGGTCGACTGCCTGACTCAACGCGCGGAGATCATCCTTCACCAGGAAGTCGGCTGCCCCCGCGTGGAGGTATCGACTCACCGGTTCTTCCATCGTGCGACTGAGGATGATGACTGGTGGATGCAAGGTGAGGGTGCGAATGCCTTCGAAGGCTTCGCGTCCGGTACGCGCGGGAGGGTTGAATCCGACGACGACGACGTCCGGCGTTCGCGCTTCCGCGAACGGAGGTTCCTTCCGGAGATACGACATCGCTTCGCGCGCGTCCTTCACGATGTGGAGACGGCTGGCGTCCGTCCCGTCTTGGAGGGCTTCCAGGGTCAGACGCGCGTCGGCGGAGTGATCATCGACGATGAGAATTTCGGGCGCGACTGTTGAACTCGGCATCTTTCTTATTCAGTTGAAGTAGGGGGGAATATCCGATCATCTACGTTCGACAGTAGCAGTCCTTGAAATACGGGACCATCGGGAAACCCCCTAGACTCACAACTCCTCTAGCAGGTCATCTCACCCCCCTCGTTTTTTTTATCGCGGCGCGGGCCAGCAACATGCTCCGTTCGGTCGCGTTGCTTGTGAGCATCGCCGCCCGCTCGAACTCGGCACGGGCCTCATCGACGCGTCCCAGCCGATCCAGGAGGTCTCCGACGACACTCGGCAGGAGATGGTACCGCGCGAGCGCCGGGTCCCGGCGGAGGGGCGCGACGATCTCGAGCCCGGCTGCAGGCCCGAACGCCATCCCATACGCAACGGCTCGGTTGAGCTCGACGATCGGCGACGGCGCGAGCTGGGCGAGCGCGTCGTAGAGGGCACTGATGCGGGTCCAATCCGTGTCTCCCGCCGTGGCAGCTCGAGCGTGGCAGGCGGCAATGGCGGCCTGGAGGGTGTAGGGACCCAGGGATCCCCCGAGTTCCGCCCGGTCGAGGGAAGCGAGCCCGTGTTGAATCAGCGCCCGGTCCCAACGGGTCCGGTCTTGGTCAAGGAGCAGGATGGGCGCGCCGCTCGCGTCGACTCGTGCCTTGAGGCGGGACGCCTGGATCTCCATCAGGGCGACCAGGCCGTGCACTTCGGGATCCTGGGGCGCGAGCTCCGCCAACACCCTACCCAGCCGCATCGCGTCCTCGCAGAGGGCCGGGCGCACCCAATCCTCCCCGGCCGTGGCCGAGTAGCCCTCGTTGAAGACGAGGTAGAGGACTTCGAGCACGGAGGCGATCCGGGCGTCCCGCTCGCTGCCCCGCGGGGACTCGAATGGCACGCGCGCTTCCTTCAGCGTGCGCTTGGCCCGGACAATGCGCTGTGCGATGGTGGGCGTCGGCACCAGAAACCCACGTGCAATTTCCTCGGTCGTGAGACCGCCCAGGAGACGCAACGTGAGCGCGACGCGGTTTTCCGGCGCGAGCACCGGATGACACGAGATGAACATCAGCCGGAGGAGGTCATCCTCGACTTCCCCATCGATGACCTCGTCGAGGGCCGCGAGCGCTTCTTCCGGTCGCCGGGAGAGGTCCCGTGCGATCTCCCGGTGCTTGTCCTCGATCCGGTGCTCACGGCGGAGGATATCGAGCCCGCGGTGCTTCGCGGTGGTGATGAGCCACGCGCCCGGGTTGTCGGGGAGTCCCGACGTGGGCCAGTGCTCGAGCGCGGCGAGCAGCGCCTCTTGCGCCAGGTCTTCGGCGAGCCCGACGTCGCCCATCAGCCGCGTCAGGATCGCAATCACCTTGGCGGATTCGATCCGCCAGATCGCTCCAATGCTCTGTTGGACGTCGCTCATCGCTTCCGGGAGGTGGCCGCCAGTGCGATCCACTTCTCGATCGGAATGCTGGCCACGACATCACCAATCGAGGCCAGGTCCAAGTCGTCGGCGCGCCGGTACCGGATGCACGCCTTCCCGATATCGAGGCGCTTGCCGGCAGCCTTGAATCCTTTCTTGAGCCGTTCGAGCAACGGCTGACTCGCGTACACCGGCATGAGGTGGAGCGTGAGATAACTCTTCGGGGCGGCGAGTGCGGCGTACCACAGAGCGTGACCGTGGTACGTGCCGGGAGTCTGTGCGAGGGGGACCTGATACACGATCATCTTGCCTTCGATCACTTCCTCGTACCCCTTCGGAAGTCGCTGTCGAACCGCATCACGAACGCGCGCGACTTCCCGTCGCCGCTCCACGGGGAGACCACTCAGAAATTGCGCGACCGTGGGCATGTCAGTGTGTCGTGTCGCGCTTGGCCGCGGCGGAGTCCGGCGTCACGACCCGTGTCTTGACGTAGTTGAGGAGGTCCTGGAGCTTGGCGACGTCGGTCGGCGAGTCGATCGCTTTCCGGAAGTCAGCTCCTTGCGACGCCTGCCCGACCGCTTCCTCGATGGCCGTGACCTTCAGCGCGTCGTTCTTGCTCTTGAACCAGGTATGCATCTCGAGATGCACATGGACGACCATGCCGTTGTTCTGCACGACATTCCCACGGTCGAGCGAGAACAGTGCCTCCTTCTTGCTGGCGTGGTCGAGCACGAACCCCTGACTCGCCAGTTGGGTTTTCAGGACCGCCACCACGGCCACCGGATCTCCTTTGGGAATGTCGACGGCCTGTGCGGCCAGCAGCGCAGGTGCGATCCCGGCGCCTATGACGGCAAACGTGACGGCACGAGTGCGCATGGAGACCCCCTTGTTACCCTCGTGGATGGAATTGCCGGTGAACGGTTCGAAGATAGTCCCGATCGACGTGCGTGTAGATCTGCGTCGTCGCCAGGTCGGCATGCCCGAGCATCTCCTGCACGGCGCGGAGGTCAGCCCCACCCTCGAGGAGATGCGTCGCGAACGTGTGCCGGAGCGTGTGCGGGGTCACCCGCTTGGTGATCCCCGCGCGCTTGGCGGCCTTCTTGATGATCCCCCAGGCGCCGACTCGTGACAATGGCGTGCCGCGGGCGTTCAGAAAAAGGCGCCCGCTCCCCTTCCCGCGATCGAGCGTAGGCCGGATCTCCCGCGCGTAGAGCGCCACCTGCCCCATGGCCCGCCGGCCTACCGGGACCAGGCGCTCCTTGGAGCCCTTTCCGAACAGGCGGGCGATACCGTCTTCGAACAGGATGTCCTGAAGTTTGAGACTCACCAGCTCCGAGACCCGGGCGCCGGTGGCGTATCCGAACTCGAGGAGTGCCCGGTCACGGATCGCCAGCGTCTCATCCGTATCGGGAGCGGAGAGGAGCTTGTCGACCTCTTCGACCGACAGCACCCCGGGCAACGTTCGCCAGCGCTTGGGCGTTTCGATGCGCGCCGTGGGATCCTGCACCACGCGGCCTTCGCCGATCAGGAACCGGTAGTAGGTGCGCAGCGCCGAGATCTGCCGGCGGATGGTCGCGGGGGTGAGTCCCACGTCCTTGAGGGAGTAGACGAAATCGCGGACGCGCGCCCCCGTCACGTCTGCCGGCCCCTTGGCTCCGGCGGAGACGGCATAAAGCGAAAAGCGCCTGATATCCCGGAGGTAGTTGTCAACGGTGTGCGGGCTGTTGCCTGCCTCCAGCGCGAGGTAGTCGCGGAAGGGCTCGACGAGGAACGCGGGGGGCACGGCCGGTGCGTCAGGCATCCGGCAGTGAAGATACCTACGCTTTGAGCTTTTCGAAGAAGTGCTGTCGGGCTTTCGCCACTTTCGGCGCGATGACGACCCGGCAATAGCCCTGGTTCGGATTGCGGAGGTAGTAATCCTTGTGGTAGTCCTCCGCCGGATAGAACTGGGTCAGTGGGACGATCTCCGTGACAATGGGGTCGTCCCATGTCTGTTGGGCGTCGGCGATCGCGTCATTCGCGTCCCGCTGCTGCTCCGGGGAATGAAAGAAGACGGCCGACCGGTACTGGGTCCCGGTGTCCGCGCCCTGCTGATTGAGGGTGGTCGGATCGTGGATGGTGAAAAAGACATCCAGCAGATTCCGGTAACTGATCACCGCCGGGTCGAATTCCACCTGCACCACTTCGGCGTGCCCCGTCGTTCCGGTGCACACCTGCTCGTAAGTCGGATTCGGGCGTTTCCCGCCCGCGTACCCGGACGTCACCTTCGAAACGCCCTTCAACTGCTGAAAGACCGCTTCCAGACACCAAAAACAGCCGCCCGCGAGAGTCGCTAGAGCCACCGTCTCACCTTCCTCTTGTAGTCGAGGTAGACCGCGCCGAACTTCCGCTCGAGGTACGCTTCCTCGAGGTCGATGATCCGGGTCCGGATCACCCACAACAGGATCGGGAACAGGAGGAGCGGCCAGATGGAATCGAGCATCAGCAATCCGCCCGTGTAGATCACCGCCATGCTCAGGTACATCGGGTTTCGTGTCAGCCGGAACGGACCATGCGCTACGATCGTGGTCGCCGGTTTGGTCGGGTTCACATGCGTTCCCGCCCTCCGGAAGGTCATCGCGGCCGTGACGGCAAAGGCGACCCCCGCCCCGATCAGCACCAGCCCCACGGTATCCAGCCATTCCGGGTTGCCACCGACCAGCGTCACCGGCGTCAGGCGCTGCAGCAGGTACCCGGCCAGGAAAAACAGCCCGTAGATGAACGGGGGCGGAAACCGGATGCCCGTTTCGTCGCGGGGCGTGGGATCACTCATCGAATGCTCCGGGAGAGTACGCTGAATGGTACCACCTTGGATGCATCGATAACGACGGTGGAGACTGGTGGGCTCCGCGGTGGCGGCGGGGTGACGACGCATCTGCATGCTGAGGCATCTCTTACCCGGAGTGCCTGGTGCGTCGATTCAGCGTTTGGGACCCCTTCCCCGGGCAGTGGAAGGTCGCCGTGAGCTCGTCGGTCGTCGGCGATTCGCTCTTTCCGAACTCATTCGTGGTCGGGATCGCGACAAGCGAAAGCACGTATCACATCACCTTTCCTACGCCGACGGTATCCATCGGCGGCATCCACATCGCGCTGTCGGACACCGCCGGCTTCATCCGGGTTCTTGGACGGGGGGACTCGATGGACGTCGCCCCGGGGCGAACGGATTTCCGTGCTATCTCAGCCTGAGCGGTGCGGTGAACGGTGGGAGCACCGCGGGGTCGGTCGTAGCGCAGGCGACCGCGTGCGGCGTCGGGACGGGCACGGTCGGGACCTGGTCCGGCGTGAAGCAACAGGGAGCTACGCGAGGGTGGCCACGGCAATGACCGCGACACCCTCACCCCGCCCGATCCATCCCATGCCCTCGTTGGTCTTGCCCTTAATGGAGATGGCCGACGCGCCGACGGCCAGGGCATCGGCCAGCCGTTGCTGCATCGCGTCGATATGCCGCGCCAGTTTGGGCGCCTCGGCGATCACCGTGATATCGGCTTGCACGAAATGATGCCCGGCTCCGGCCACGGCCAGGTTCGCCTGGGTGAGCAACTTCACCGAATCCGCGTCCTTCCACTTCGGGTCGGTGTCGGGGAACATCTGCCCGATGTCCCCCAGGCTCGCCGCGCCCAGAATGGCATCGGTGAGGGCGTGACAGATGGCGTCGGCGTCGGAGTGACCGATGAGGCAGTGGTCGTGGGGAATGACGACGCCGCCGAGGATGAGCGGGCGTCCCGGCGGCCCGGGGTCGAACCGGTGGGAATCGTACCCGATCCCGACGCGCATCTACTTCTTGCCGAGGATCCGAAGCGCGAGATGAGCCGCGTTCTTGGCGTTGTCGATCCCGACGGTGGCCACCGGGACGCCGGGAGGCACCTGGACGGTCGCGAGGAGGGCGTCGAGCCCGTTCAGCGGGCCGACTGCGAACGGGACGCCGATCACCGGCAGGTCGGTCATCGAGGCCGCGAATCCGGGGAGTGCGGCGGACAGTCCCGCGCCGGCGATCACCACTTTGGCCCCGGCAGCCTTGGCGCCCTTGATCAGCGCGCCGGTCTGATCGGGCTGGCGGTGCGCGGAGGAGGCGTGGAACTCGAAGGTGACGCCCGCCTTGGTGAGGATCTCGAACGCGGGTTCGATCCGCGGTTTGTCACTTTCGGATCCGACGACGATCAGAACTTCCGGCATTACGCGGCCTCCGGCATCAGCGAGTAGTCTTGCCGGCGCTTGCGGGGTGCGTACCCGGCGTCGGCGATGAGCCGCTGCATCTCTCCCAGCGTGGTGCGATACGTCGTGCCCGCGGCCGACACGACGTTCTCCTCCATCATCAGTGAACCGAAGTCGTTGGCCCCGAAACGGAGGGCCACCTGCCCGACCTTGAATCCCATGGTGACCCACGACGCCTGGATATTCGGCACGTTGTCGAGCACCACGCGGGCGATGGCCTGGGTGCGGAGGTACGTGACGGCGTCGGTCTTCCCGAGGTGCTCGAGTTGTGTGTGCTCGGGCTGGAGGGGCCAGCAGATGAAGGCCGTGAAGCCACCCGTTTCCCGCTGAACCTCGCGGACGCGGAGGAGATGCTCCATGCGGTCTTCCAGGGTCTCGCCCAAGCCGTACATCATGGTCACGCTGGTCTTCAGGCCCAGCCGGTGCGCGATGGCCATGACCTCGAGCCAGCGGTCGGCGCCGGCCTTTTTCTTCGCGACCTGATCCCGGATGTTCTGCACCAGGATCTCGCCGCCGCCACCGGGAATCGAGTCCAGCCCCGCGCTCACGAGCTCCCGGATGACCTCTTCGATGCGCAGTCCGAAACGGGTAGCGAAGAAATCCACTTCCGACGGCGAAAAGCCGTGGATATGAATGGGGTGATTCCGCTTGATGTACCGGAGCAGGTCCAGGTACCACTCGAACGGGATGTAGGGGTTGTGCCCCCCCTGCATCAGGATTTGGACGCCGCCCAGCGCCTTCAGCTCTTCGATCTTGCGGCCGATCTCCTCGTACGAGAGCAGGTAGCCCTCGGGGTGCTTCGGGCGCCGGTAGAACGCGCAGAACTTGCAGTCGGCGACGCAGACGTTCGTGTAGTTGATGTTCCGGTCGATGATGTACGTGACCACATTCTCGGGGTGGAGCTTCCAACGCGCCGCATCGGCGTGAGCGCCGAGCTCGAGGAGGGGCGCGTCACGGTAGAGATCCACGAAGGAGCGGAATTCGGACGACGTGCGATCGACCATGGTGTGCAGTCAGGCCACGTGCAGAAACTGGAGTGAACCATCAGGCGCGAGGCCGCGGGCCACCAGCTTCCGGAAAAAGAGCGTGAGACCCGCCAGATGGCGGTCGGTCAACGCGTAGTCGAGTCCGGAGAAATAGCTGCGGCATTCGTTCTCCGGCACCTTGGTCGCTGCGCTCGCCGAGCGGGCCAGCTCGTCCAGGTTCGCCAGTCCCCAGTCGCGTGACTTGAGAATCTGCGCGTGGATGCGCGCGACGGCCGCCCGCGTCTCGCCTCCCCCGCTGGCCCGGCGCGCGGCCCAGACCGCGAAGACGAACGGCAGACCGGTCCAGCGGCGCCATTCGGTGCCCAGGTCGTAGACGTGGGGGTAGGCGTGCATGGAACCAAGGAGGAGCGCGGGGTCGCCGATCACGAGGACGGCCTGGTGTGGCAGCCCGGCCAGCGCGGTCAGGTCGGCCGCCTCGGCCCGCACCTGCGCGAACCGGGGCTGCACCTTCCACACATCGTGGCAGAGCAACTCGAGGAGCCCGACCGACGTCCGGGAGGACGCCGACAGCAGCACCGGGACGTCGTTCAATGCGGTCGCGGGCACGCGGCTGAACAGCATGACGCTGCGCACCGCACCATCCGACGAAATCGCGACGTCCGGCAGGAGCACGAGGTCGCGTGAGTGCCGGGCATACTCGACGGCGCTGATCACCGACACGTCCAACTCGCCCGCCACCAACAGGTCATTCAGCTCGGCGGGGGTTCCGGTCACGAGCTCCGCGGAGACTTTCACGACACCCCGGTCGATGGCCCCGTAGACCGGGTAGCAGTTGATGTAACCGATCCGCCCGAGCCTCACGCGACGCCGTCCCCGGTGGGCGACAGCATGGGCAGGGGCTTCCGGTTGGGCCGGGCACTCGCGGTGGCGCGATGCGCCAGCTCGAACGTCGGTCCCTCCGGACCCTGCGGACGGGCCGAGGACTGCCCCGGCACCCAATCCTCGAACGTCCGGACCGTCTCGTACAGCGAATTCCGCTCCACCGGCTCTTTTCCTGCCCCGCGGATGAGGCTCACGATCTGGTCGTAGCTCATCCACATGGGCGTGCCGGCCCCCGCTTCGTGGTAGACTCGCTCGAACACCACCGTGCCCTCGAGATCGTCACAGCCGAAGCCGAGGGCGATCTGGGAGATGAACGGGGTCACCATCGGCCAATGGGTCTTCACGTGCGGGATGTTGTCCAGCACGAGCCGGCCGACGGCGATGTTCTTCAGGTCGTCGAATCCCGACGTGGCGGTGCCGGTGCGGCCCAAGGCCTCACCGAGCTCGTTGTGGTCGGGGTGGTAGGCGAGCGGGATATAGGTCAGGAACCCGTTGGTCTCATCCTGCAGGCCCCGCAGTGCCAGGAGGTGATCGACACGGTCGGCGAGCGTCTCGACGTGCCCGTAAAGCATCGTGCAGTTCGACGGGATGCCCAGCTGGTGGGCTTCGCGGTGAACGGCGAGCCACTCTTCTCCGGACAGCTTCTTATCGGCGATGGTCGCGCGCGCGCCCGGTGAGAATACCTCGGCGCCGCCGCCCGGGAGGCTGGTGACGCCGGCGGCCTTCATGCGGACCAGCACGTCGTGCACGGAAATGTCTTCGATCCGCGCGAGGTGCGCGACCTCGACCGCCGTCAGCGCCTTGATCTGCACGTCCGGATGACGCTCCTTGAGTCCCCGGAACATGTCTTCGTAATACGCCAGCGAGAGCTTGGGGTGCAGACCGCCGACGATGTGAAACTCGCGGGTCGGATTGTCCCGCGCGGCATCCGCTTCCGCGAACACTTGGTCCAGCTCGCGGGTGTACGACCCCTCCTCTTTCGGCATCCGGGCGAACGAGCAGAAAACGCAGGTGTTCCGGAGGATGCAGACATTGGTGGGGTTGATGTGCTGATTGGCGGCGAAAAAGACGCGCGACCCGTTGCGTCGTCGGTTCACCTGGTCGGCCAGGCGGCCGATGGTGAGCAGGTCGTGCGATTCAAACAGCGCGAGGGCGTCGTCGCGGCTGAGGCGGTCACCCCGGTCTATCTTCGCGGCGATGGTGTCGAGCCGCGGGTCTCGCGGGCCGCCCGGTATCACGACGCTGCCCGCTTCAGCCCCAGCGTCACGTTGTGTCCCCCGAAGCCGAAGCTGTTGGACAACGCGGCCTCGAGCGGGCGCTTCACGGCGTGATTCGGCGCGGAGTTCAGGTCGCAGGCCGGATCGGGCGTGAACTGGTTGATCGTCGGCGGTACGACGCCACGCTTGATGGCGAGCGCGCACGCCGCGAACTCGAGCGCACCCGCCGCGCCGAGCAGGTGCCCGGTCATCGACTTGGTCGATCCGAAGATCAGGTTCTTCGCTTGGGCACCGAACACGCTCTTCACCGCGGCGGTCTCCGCCGCATCGCCGTGCGGCGTCGAGGTGCCGTGCGCGTTGATGTAGCCCACCTGTTCCGGCTTGATGTCGCCGTCCCTCATGCAGAGCAGCATCGCGCGCTGCGCGCCTTCACCGTCGGGTGAGGGGGCCGTGATGTGATACGCGTCGGCCGTCATGCCGTAGCCGACCATTTCGGCGTAGATCTGCGCGCCCCGGGCCTTGGCGTGCTCCCACTCTTCGAGGATGACGCACGCGGCGCCGTCCCCCATCACGAATCCGTCCCGGTCCTTGTCGAAGGGGCGGCTCGCGGTCGTGGGGTCGTCGTTGCGTTCGGAGAGCGCCTTCATGTTCGCGAAGCTGGCGACCGCGAGGGGCGTGATGGCCGCCTCGGAACCCCCCGAGATCATGATGTCCGCTTCATTGTGCTGAATGAGCCGGCACGCGTCGCCCAGGGAGTGCGCGGATGTCGCGCACGCGGAGACGGTGCAGTAGTTCGGGCCTTTCGCGCCGTACCGCATCGAGACCACGGCGGACGCCACGTTCCCCATGAACATGGGAACGAAGAAGGGGGACACCCGGGAGGGTCCCTTCTCCAGATAGATCTGGCATTGCTCTTCGAAGGTCGCGATGCCGCCGGTGCCGGTCCCGATGATCACGCCGACGCGGCGGAGATCCAGGTCCTTCCAGCGCTCTTCCAGGCAGGAATCCCGCACCGCCTGCACGGCGGCACCCATCGCGAATTGGGCGAAGAGGTCATACCGCCGCGCCTCTTTCTTCTCGAGGTAGAGCGACGGATCCCAATTCTTCACCTCGTGGGCGAACTTGACGGGCAAGAGCGCCGGATCGAAGCGCGTGATGGGGCCGGCGCCGGACTTCCCGGCCACCAGTGCGTCCCACGTCTCCGCCACGGTGTTGCCCAGCGGGGTCACGAGCCCGAGGCCCGTGACCGCCACGCGTCGCCGCACCTACTTCCCCATCTTCTCGTGGAGATACTGCATCGCCGCCCCGACGGTCTTCAGCTTTTCGGCTTCCTCGTCGGGAATGTCGATGTCGAATTCCTTCTCGAAGGCCATCACCAGCTCGACCGTGTCCAAGCTGTCGGCGCCCAGGTCCTCCATGAAGCTGGCATTGTTGGTGAGCTTGTCCCGTTCGACGCCGAGCTCCTCAACAATGATGTCTTTGACCTTCTCTTCCAGCTGCTTCATGTCCATGGCCATGGTTGATCCTAGTGCAGAGGGGTGGACTCTCGCGGGATCACATTACCATCCCGCCGTCGACGACCAACACCTGTCCTGTAATGTAGCTCGCCTGATCGGAAGCGAGAAAGAGCACGGCGTGTGCGATATCTTCGCCCTGCCCCAGCCTTCCCAGCGGAATGGCCGCCTGGAGGGCCTGCTTCATCTCGTCCGAGATGGCTTCCGTCATCTCGGTCGCGATGTACCCCGGTGCGACCGCATTCACGAGAACGTTACGCGACGCCAGCTCCTTCGCCACGCTCTTGGTAAACCCGATCAGACCGGCTTTTGACGCGGCGTAGTTGGCCTGACCCTTGTTCCCGGTCAGTCCCACCACACTGGAAATGTTGATGATGCGCCCCCAGCGGCGCTTGATCATGCCCCGGGCCGTGAGCTTCGTGAGCAGGAACGCGGCCTTGAGGTTCGTGTCCAGTACGGCGTCCCAATCATCGGCGCCGATCCGGAACAACAAGTTGTCCTTGGTGATGCCGGCGTTGTTCACCAGCACGTCAACGGGGCCGAGATCCTTCTCGACCGTCTCGATCAGCGTCTCGACCTGGGCTTGGTCGGCGACGTCGCAGGCGTAGCCCTTCGTCGCGCCGCCCAGCCCCGCCGCCGCCGACTCGGCCTTGGCTGCCTCGCGACCACAGATGGCGACCTTGGCACCCGCGCCCACCAGGGCTTTGGCGATCGCGTGGCCGATGCCGCGGGTCCCGCCGGTGACGAGGACGACCTTCCCATTGAGCCCCGTCAATTGCTCTCCATGAACTTCGTCACCTCGTCGGCGGTTCCCAGGCTTGTCACCGTCGCGCCCGGCACAATCCGCTTGAGCAGTCCCGCGAGCACCGCGCCGGGGCCGATCTCGAGGAAACGCAGGCCCTCACCCAGCGTCGCTGCCTTCTCCATGCACGCGACCCAGCGAACCGGGGCCGTCAGCTGATCGGTCAGGAGGCGACGCGCGCGCGCGGCATCCCGAACCGGCTCCGCGGTGGCGTTGGCGACCACCGGCGTTTTCGGATCGGCGAACGGAGCTTTGTCGAGCGCGAGGCGCAGCTTGTCGGCGGCCGGGGCCATCAGGGGCGAATGGAACGCGCCCGAGACCTTCAGCGGCAGGACGCGCTTCGCACCCTTGGTTTGACAGATGCCCCCGGCCCGCTCGATCGCGTCGGGGTCACCGGAGATCACCGTCTGATCCGGGCCATTGAGATTCGCCGCGACGGCGATTGATCCGGCCCGGGACGCTTCCCTGCACGCGGCTTCGACGTCAGCGGTGGCGAGGCCGAGCACCGCGGCCATGGTGCCGGGACGAGCCTCGCCGGCCTGCTGCATGAGCTCCCCGCGGCGGCGAACGAGTTTCGCGGCTTCCGGGCCTGCGAGCGCGCCGGTCGCGACGTACGCGGAGTATTCGCCGAGGGAGTGCCCCGCGGCGCCCGCGACACTGGTCACCTTGGAGCCGATGATGGCGAAGACCGCGGCGGAGTGTGCGAGGATGGCGGGCTGGGTGTTGCTGGTGGCGGTCAGCTGGTCCTCGGGCCCCTCGAACATGATCTTCGAGAGTCCGACACCCAGGGCGTCGTCGATGGCCTGAAAGGTCTGTCGCGCGATTGGAAACCGCTCCGCCAGATCCTTCCCCATCCCTACCTTCTGCGCGCCCTGGCCGGGGCACAGCCAGACCGTGCTTACCACTTCACAACCATGCTCGCCCACGTGAACCCGGCACCGAACGCCACGAACATCGCCGTCATGCCGGGCTTGAGCCGGCCGGTGCGGACGGCTTCGTCCAGCGCGATGGCCACCGAGGCGGCCGACGTATTCCCCATGCGATCCACGTTCACGTAGACCTTGTCCATGGAGATGCCGGCGTGCTTCGCGGTGGACTCGATGATCCGGATGTTGGCCTGATGCGGGATGAGAAGATCGAGGTCGCCGCCGGAGAGCCCCGCGCGTTCCAGCGCCCGGTCGCACGCATCCGCCATCGAGAGCACCGCGGCCTTGTAGACCTCGCGTCCCGCCATGCGGATGTAGTACGAGTGGTCGGCGATCATCTCGGGGCTGGGCGGATGCGATGCGCCGCCGCCGGGCCGGTACAGCAGCTCGGCCAGTGTACCATCCGACTTCATGTAGTTCGACAGGATTCCGCGCTTGCCATCGCTCTTGCCGACGATGGTCGCGCCCGCGCCGTCCCCGAACAGCACGGCTGTGGAGCGGTCGGTCCAGTCCATGATGCTCGTCAGCTTCTCGCACGCGATGACCAGCACGCGCTCGGCCTGGCCCGAGGCGACGAGGCCGTCGGCCGTGTTGAGCGCGTAGAGGAATCCGGAGCAGGCCGCGCCGACGTCGAACGCCGCGGCGTTCTTGGCGCCGAGGAGCGCTTGCACGTCGCAGGCGGCGGACGGCAGGAGGCGGTCGGGGGACGCGGTCGCATAGACGATGGCGTCCACGTCCATCGCGGTGAGGCCGTTGTCCTTCAGCACCACCTCGGCGGCCTTCTTCCCCATGCAGGCGTTGGACTCTTCTTTGGTCGAGACCCGGCGCTCCCGGATGCCCGTCCGCTCGCGGATCCACTGATCCGAGGTGTCGAGGATCTTCGAGAACTCGTCGTTCGTCATGACCCGGGCGGGGAGATAGCTCCCGGTGCCGGAGAGCTGCGAGAAGGGGCGCTTCATGCGACCGCGTTGCCCGTGCCCTGGGTGAACTCGGCGTCGATGTGGCGGTCCATTTCGTTCTCGACCATCTGCACGGCGACGCGGATGGCGTTCCGGATCGCCTTGGGCTGCGATGAGCCGTGGCAGATGATCGACACGCCCTTCACGCCGAGGAGGGGAGCCCCGCCGTACGTGGAGTAGTCGAGGACCTTGAGCACCTTGGCCATCTCCGGCCGCTTGAGGATGTCCGGGATTTCCTGCTTCAGCAGGGAGACGAACACCCGGGCGGCGGACTCGTAGAATTTCAGCACGATGTTTCCGACGAAGCCGTCGCAGACGACCACGTCGAGTGGCGCGCCCCGGCACTCGCCGGCCGGAATGTCCCGGCCTTCGACGTTGCCGACGTATTGGAAGGTGGTCGCCGCCTTGAAGAGCTGGTGGGCTTCCTTCACCACCGCGTTCCCCTTCTCATCCTCTTCGCCGATGTTGAGCAGGCCGACGGAGGGATGGGTCCGGCCCAGAATGTCGCGGGCATAGACCGCGCCGAGCTGAGCGAACCCCAGAAGCTCGCGGGGGTCGCAGTCGACGTTGGCGCCGGCGTCCAGGAGGAGCACCGGTTGCTGCGCCGTTGGAAACACCGTGCCGATGGCCGGCCGCTCGACGCCCGGGTGGAGGCGGAGCAGCAGTGTGCTCGCGGCCATCACCGCGCCGGTGTTGCCGGCGGAGATGAACGCGTCGGAGCCCTTTTTTTTCTGCAGGCCAAGGCCCACGGCGATCGAGGAGTTGGGCTTGCCGCGGATGGCCTGCAGCGGCTTTTCGCCCATCCCCACGACTTCCGGCGCGTCGACGATTTCGAGGCGCGCGCGATCCGTGACGCCGGCTTCCAGCAGCCCGGCCTCGATGTCGGCGGTGCGGCCTACCAGCTGGACGAGGAAGGTCGGCGGGAGCTCACGCAGGGCCTGCGCGGCACCCTCGATTTCGGCCTGGGGAGCATTGTCACTCCCCATTGCGTCCAGCGCGACCCGGATCACTTCAGGCGTCCTCTACCTCGACCCGCTGCTCACCGTTGTAGTAGCCGCAGGTCGGACACACCCGGTGCGGCTGCCGCAGGTCCCCGCACTTGGGGCACGGCTGGAGGGTGGGCATCGCGGCCTTGTAGTGCGTGCGGCGCGCGCGCTTCTTGCGCTTGGACGTTCTGCGCTTCGGGACAGCCATATACTCCTCAGGATCAGGTTACTGGGGCAGCTTGTCTTTCAGCCCGGCGAGCCCCGCCCAGCGGGGGTCGGTCACGGGGGGACAATCGCAGGGTCCCAGGTTCAGATCGCGACCGCAGCGTGGGCACAGCCCCTTGCAGTCCTCGCGACACAACAAAAACTCGGGTGCGGTGAGGGCCAGCTCCTCGCGCACCGCGGGTGTGACATCGATGACGCTGGCGTCTGGAGGCACCGGATAACAATCGGGGTCGTCCTCGGCGTCGGTCTCTTGCGAAAAAAGTGCCCCGATCTCGGCCGTTACCGGCACGGTCACCGGGGCGAGACACCGCCGGCACACCCCCGCCACTTCCGTCCGGAACGACCCCTGCCAGTAGAATCGCCCTTCTCCGGCCTCCTGCAAACGGCCCGCCACCCGCACCGGCGCAGCGAGCTGGAGACCCAGCCCGGCGAACGCGGGGTCGTCCCCGGTGATCTCCCCCGAGGTGTCAACGGGACCGCGGGCGAGCTCTTTGGGGTCGACTTGCAGCATGGACAGCGAAGCTAAACCCTTGTGGCACTTGCGTCAAGCGAACTCTCAGAGTCCCGCTAACTCCCCCTCGGTGAAGAAGAATCCCACCTCGCGGGTCGCGTTTTCCGGGGAATCGGAGGCATGAATCGCGTTCCTCTCCTTCGACTGCGCGAAGAGCTTCCGGACCGTTCCGGGCCTGGCTTCGGCGGGGTCCGTTGCGCCGATGACATCCCGGAGGTGCGTCACCGCGGCGTCCCGTTCCAGTGCGAGGGGGATGCAGGGCCCCGAGGTCATGAAGGTGACCAGCGACCGGAAGAATGGCCGGTCCTTGTGGACCGCGTAGAAGGCTTCTGCCTGGGGGGTCGACAGCCGCACCATCCGTGCGCTCCGGACCTTGAAGCCCTGCTTTTCGAGGTGCGCCAGCACGTTCCCCGCATTCCCTGCGGCAACAGCATCCGGTTTGATGATCGCGAGTGTCAGCACGCTCAGATTGTCTCCCATTGTTGTGTTCACTAACCGCCTGGCAACTGGCCGTTCACGGTGTGAGCAGGCGCCGAATCATGTCGGCGCGGGTCAGAAATCCGACGACCGCCCCTTCCCGGACGACTGGAAAGCGGTCGACGTCCTTGTTGTTCATGAGGTTCGCCACGTCCGAGAGCCGCTGGTCATGGGAAACGCACAGGACCGTCCGGGCCATCGCCTCCTTCACCAGAATCTGCCTCGGGTCGCTCGTGCCCTTGAGGATCTGATTCCGGGTCGGCGCCCGAAATGCGCCAGTCTTGGCGCGCGCGACGTAATCCGGGATCAGGAACTTGAGGAGCTCCTTGTGGGTGACGATCCCTACCAATGCTCCCCCTTCATTCACCACCGGCAGGGCCCGGATGTCATGCTCGAGCATCAGGTGCGCGGCTTCACCCAGGGTCCGTTCGGGATCGATGGTGAGCACATGCTCGGTCATCACGTCCCGGACGGTGAGATCGCCGGTCAGCTCCATCGTCTCCAGCCCCGCGACCGCCACCACGTCCGCCGCGGTCTTCGCGCTGAGAAGCCCGTCCACGGTCTCGTGATCGGAGAGCGCGCGGGCCAGGGCCCCCACCAGCTGGAGGTACGACGCCGCCTCTTTCGGAGGGGCGATCACCAGGATCACGACCCGAGCCGTGCGGTTGGGATCCTTCTCCCAGGCGATCGGGTTCGGGGCGACGCCCAGCGCGGCAATGAGCTGGGTGGCGGCATCGGTACGGAAGTGCGGGAGAAACGCGTGCTCGCCGACCGACACCATGTCCTCGGGCCAGGCCTGGTCGATGACCGCCAGGAGCTTCTCCTGATCCGCGACCGCCCCGGCCTGAATGAGCTGCTCGGCCAGGCGGTGGGTGGCCTCGCGGACGGTGCGCGCCTGCAGCGGCACCGCCACGTGGGCCGGAACCAGAACGTCCCGAAGCCTCACATCCGTTCCTTCAGGAGCGGCACCACATCGGCTGGACGCTTCATGACCGAGATCCCGGAATCGGACAGCGCCTTCATCTTGTCCGCGGCCGTGCCGGAGGCACCGGAGATGATGGCGCCCGCATGCCCCATCCGGCGCCCTGGGGGCGCGGTTTGCCCGGCGATGAACCCGACGACCGGCTTTTTCACTTTGGCCTTCACGAACTCCGCGGCCTGCTGTTCGTCGGTGCCCCCGATCTCGCCGATCATCACGATCGCGTCGGTCGCGGGATCCCGTTCGAAGGCCTGGAGACAGTCGATGAAGTTCGTGCCGATGATGGGATCGCCCCCGATCCCGACGCAGGAGGACTGGCCGAAACCGTTCCCGGTGAGCTGGTGGATGATCTCGTAGGTCAGCGTCCCGGAGCGAGACACGACGCCGATCCGGCCCGGCGTGCAGATGTTGCCGGGGATGATGCCGACCTTGCTCTGTCCCGGCGAAATGAGCCCCGGGCAATTCGGCCCGATGAGCCGGAGGCCTCGCTCGCGCACGTACGGCATGACCTTGGTCAGGTCCAGGACTGGGAGCCCTTCGGTGATGCAAATGATCAGCGGAATCCCGGCGTCCGCCGCTTCGAATACCGCCGACGCGGCGAGTGCGGCCGGCACGTAAATCACCGTCGTGTTGGGCTTGGCGGTCGCGACTGCCTCCGCGACGGTATTGAAGACCGGAACCTTCTCCTCGAACCGCTGGCCACCCTTGCCCGGTGTGACCCCCGCCACGACTTGGGTCCCATAGGCCATCATCTGCTTCGAGTGGAACGATCCATCGCGGCCCGTAATTCCCTGCACCAGGAGGCGCGTGTCCTTATTGATGAAGATGCTCACGCCGCCCTCCCTTTGGCCTGGGCGACGGCGGCCTTCACGGCGTCGTCCATGTCCGTGCCGGCCGAATACCCGGCCTTCGTGAGGATCTCCATCGCCTCTTTTTCGTTGGTGCCCGTCAAGCGGATGACCATCGGGACCGTGAGCGGGAAGGCACTCGTGGCCTGCACGATCCCGTTCGCGACGTCATCGCAACGCGTGATGCCGCCGAAGATGTTGAAGAGGATCGCCTTCACGTTCGGGTCGGCGGTGATGATCTTGAGGGCGTTGACGACCTTCTGGGGATTGGACGATCCACCGATATCCAGGAAGTTGGCGGGTTCCCCACCGTAGTACTTCACCAGGTCCATCGTAGCCATCGCGAGACCCGCGCCGTTGACACAGCACCCGACGGAGCCGTCCAGCTTGATGAAGGTGAGTCCCGCTTCCCGTGCCTGTACCTCGGAAGGCGCTTCGGATGACGCATCGCGCAGCGCGGCGATATCGGGATGCCGGCCGAGCTCGTTGTCGTCCACCACGATCTTCGCGTCGAGTGCCTGCACCTTGCCATCGGGCGTGGTGACCAGCGGGTTGATTTCGGCGAGTGATGCGCCCACGGCGTACACCACCTCGTACAGCTTTTGCATGAGATCCGCGGCCTGCCGGACCTGGGCGACGTCCTGGTAGAGATGGAAGGCGAGTCCTTGAGCCTGGTGTGGCAGGAGGCCGTACCGGGGATCCACGGCGAGCCGGTGAATCTTCTCGGGCGTAAGGCTTGCCACTTCTTCGATGTCTACGCCCCCGGCCGCGCTCACCATCAGCACCGGGCGTTGGGTGGCGCGGTCGACGATGAACCCCACATAGCTCTCCGACGCGATGTCGGCTGCGGGCACCACCAGCACCTTCTCGACCGTGAGCCCCTTGATCTGCATGCCCAGAATCTTCGAAGCGAGCTGCTCGGCCTCGGCAGGATTCTTGGCGAGCTTGACGCCTCCGGCCTTGCCGCGTCCGCCGGCATGCACCTGCGCCTTGATCACCACGGTGCCACCCAGTTGCCGGGCGATGGCCTTCACTTCCGCCGGGGTTGCCGCCACGGCGCCTTCAGGCATCGGGATACCGTGCTGCCGCAGGATGTCCCGTGCCTGATATTCGTGCAGATTCACCCGTTCTCCTTCGTGATAGTCGTGCCTGCCGTTCCGGCGAGCGCCGCCAATCCCCTCGACAGCTCGGCGATGATCGCTCGCGTACCCTCGCCGCCGTTCCGGACAAAATCCGCCGCTGCTTCCACCTTGGGGCGCATGCTGCCCGATCCCAGCTCGTCACCGTCCAGGAGCCGCTCCACATCCCGGAGCGAGATCCTGGCGAGACGCTCCTGATGGGCCGTCCCGAAATGGGTGTACACCGCGTCCACGTCCGTCAGGATGAGCAGAGCTTTCGCCTTCAGCTCCCGGCCGAGCACTGCGGCGACCCGGTCCTTGTCTACGACGGCATCGAGCCCTTCGATACCGAGCTCTGGATCGTCGTACACCGGCGGTCCGCCGCCGCCGCACGCCACGACGATGTGCCCGCGGCTGACCAGGTCGGCGATCATCTTCCGCTCCACGACCCGCACCGGCTTGGGACTTGGCGCCAGGCGCCGCCAACGGCCCGGCCGGTCCTCCCGCACCGCCTGTCCCCGGGACTCGAGCCGCTGACGCGTCGCCGCGTCGAGCGCATGACCAATGGGCTTGGTCGGTCGACGCAGGTCGGGATCCGCGGCGTCACAGAGGGTCTGCGTTACCACGGTGACGACCTGTCGTTCCACGCCCGCGTGACGCAGCGCGTTCTGCAACGACTGCTGGATCATGTAACCCATCCAGCCGGCGGTGGCGGCGACCAGAACACCGAGCGGGAGCGCCTCCAGCTGGTGGGCGGCAAGCTCGTTGCGGGCGAGCTCGTCACCTACCTGCGGCCCATTGCCGTGCACCAACGCGATGCCCCACCCTGCCCGGGCCAGCTCGACGATGGGGGCGAGACTCTGGCGGGTATGCCGGAACTGATTGGCGATGGTCGGCCGCTCGCCCTGAGGCGCTACCGCATTGCCGCCCAACGCCACCACGATCACATCCTTCACACGCGTACCTGCCCTGGGGAGTCGGCCGCGCGCAACCTAGCGGGGGCTGGTAGAGGGGGCAACGCCTCGCGAAGTGCCTCGCAGCAAGGCCCGCAGGCTGTCATACAGCACCCCAAACCGGGCCAGGTGCCCCGTCGCCAGGGCGGAATCCATCCGGGCAAAGAGCGTCCGCGCCTCACGTAAGGCGGCCGTCGGGGTGCCGTTGGCGAGGTCGGGACCTCTGAGCAACGCCTTCAGGGCCGCCACGGCGGACACGTCCGCGGCCACGTCGGCGCCGAGGGACACGTACACGCTGTCGAGCCTTGCGGGTTGAGGAGTGCCCTCCGGTTCGAAAAAGCGGGCCTGTACGGTCAGAATACCCGCGTCCGTCGGCCACAACCGCTGCACCCCCGAGCGTCGCTCCCGATCACTGTAGAGCGGAATGGGGATCGGCGACGGCTTCGGCGTCCAGAAGTACAGCCGGGGTCCCTTGGCGGTCATCGTGCCCGCCAGAATGCCGCCAAAGGTGCTTTGGCGAGTTGAATCGACGAAGGCCTGGGCGTGCCACACCACGTTGCCCGAGTCGGGGCCAGGAGCTGCGAGCAGGAACGGGTGGCCGGGATCGAGGGGCAGCCAGCGGTACGTCGTGTCCGGGAGCGGGATCGTGTGCGCGAGGATCCGCGCCTGGATCGCGAACGCGTCGGCGGAATACGGCAACGCCCCTCGGAGCGCCGCCGGCATGGAATCCGCCGGTGCCACGAGGGGCGACACGATCCGGGCCCACGCGGCGGTGAGCGAGTCGGTTTGAGGAGCGAGCCAGAGTCGCGTCGCTCCGCTCACGGCATTGAGTGCACCCACCAGACCGGGTTGGCGATATCGCATCGTGCGGCCGTCGACCGTCACGGTGTCGACGAGCGGGAACGCGTCCGCCTCGACCGAGCCCCACGATACCCACCAGAGTGAGTCGCCCACGAGGACGGGAGTGGGCCACTCGAAGCGGGCGAAGGGGGCCAGGGCTTCGAAGCGCTCCACGGCGTCTCTGCGCCAGACCAGCGTCCGGCCCCGCGTGGCTTTCTGTGCGAGCTGTGGGGCCTGGAGGGTCCAAGCCAGCGCCAGCCGCCGCCACGTGCCCTCGAGCGGAATCCCCGTCATGGTTCCGGAGTCCACGACGGCGTAGTCCATGAAACCCCCGCCGAACCACGTCGCGCGGGGGGCGCGCGGCGCACGAGCGAAGGTCAATGTCGAATCGCTCTCGCGGGCCTCGAGCGGGCCCGGGGCCGATGCCCACGTGCCCTCGTGAACCTGCTCCCACGTGGGCGGAGGCGAAACGCGGAGCAGTCCGGTCCCATCAGGCGCGAGTCCCAGGAGCCAGCGGCCCGAGGGCTCCAGCGCCATGCTGTACACCGAGATCCCCTGCCCCAGCGCGCTGTCGCGCAGCGCCCGGCTCCGGATCCGGCCCGGGTCCCAGACGGGGATAGAGGTTACCACCGTTGCCGGTGACAACGACGGGAGGCTCCACGATTCGGGAGCCGCTCCAAACGCTACGCCTTCGAGGGTCGCCTTCTCGTCCAGCAAGGCGCGGTCAGCAGCCGAGATTGGTCCCAGGGAGTGCGTGGCCGGTGGCAGGATGACATACGCGCCGAGCATGGTGATGAGGAGTGCGAGCCAGGTCGTACCGACGACGCCGGGCCGGTCCCACCATCCCCAGGCCGCGCTCACGCCGGCGGTGATCAGCGCGACGATGGTGACGGCACCTGCTCCGGGGCCGCGGATCGCGATGGCATCGTGCGTCACCGGTCCGACGAGTCCGGTGATGGTCTCGTAGGGATCGAGGTGCGCCCCCCACATGAAGGCGACGGCGAGGGCGGCGAGCGTGAGTCCGACGTGCGTGCGGGCGTGCGGACTCGCGGCGAACCGCCCGCCATGAATCCGGATCGAGCCGATCGCGGCGTAGAGTGTGGAAATGAGAAACACGGCGCTGAGCGACCCGAGGAGAAGCATGCCCTGCCGCGTGCGCGCCCATGGCAGCTCACCGACGTAGTACCCGAGATCCAGATGCTGCACCGAGTCGGTGATGCCGAAGTGTGGAGGCGAGGCGGCGAGGAGGGCGGGCCGCCAGACGTCGCCGATGGCCCAGGCCAGGGCTCCACCGTAGACCAGACCACCGATGAGCGTGACGACGATCAACAGGCGGTGCGGGACCGCTTCCACGATTTCAATGTCACCGAGCCGGCGGGGCATCTGCACCGAGCCGATGGCGCGGTAGACGCCGTAGCAGTGCCCGACGCCCCACACCACCGCCGCCAGCGCGACGATCCACTGGACGGTGCGAGCGAGCGCGAGGGTCCGCAGGTAGGCGGCCCCGTGTGGAATCGTGGCGGCCCAAGCGCGCTCGGCAGTCTGCATCGCGGACCAGCGGCCCCCGACGAGCACCACGACCAGAAGGGCCGCGGCGCCCAGCAGCGCCCAGCGCCGCCGGGTCACCCCGCGCCTCCGGCATTCTTCGCGAGCCACCCCTCGACCTCGGCGCGGTAGCGCTCGAGATCGGCGGCCGATGTCGCTTCGAACCGCATGACCAGGACGGGCTGGGTGTTCGAGGCCCGGATCAATCCCCAGCCGGTGGGGAATGTCATCCGCACGCCATCGAGCGTGGAGACCGGATACTTGGCGCCGAAGTGCTTCGCCGCCTTCTCGACGACCCCGAACTTCCGGTCATCCGGACAATCCACCCGGAGCTCCGGTGTATTCACGGTGCGCGGCAGGTCGGCCAGGAGGCGCGAGAGCGGGCCCCCTTCGCGGGCGACGTAATGCAGGAGCCGGGCGGCTCCGAAGAGCGCGTCGTCGAACCCGAACCAGTCGCCGCCGAAGAACATGTGCCCGCTCATCTCCCCCGCCAGCGGCGCGTGGAGGTCCTTCATCTTTTGCTTGATGAGAGAGTGCCCCGTCTTCCACATCACCGGCTCGAGGCCTGCCTTGAGCAACATCTGCGGCAGGATCTCGGAGCACTTCACGTCGAAGATGACGGGATGCTTCCCCGGCGAGCGCTTCGCCAGGTCGCGACCGAAGAGGACAAGCAGCTGGTCGCCGAAGATCGGCGTGCCCGCCTCATCCACGGCGCCGATGCGGTCGCCATCACCGTCGAAGGCGATCCCCAGCTCCGCCTTCTCCTTCACGACCGCCTGCTGGAGATCATGGAGATTCTCGACCACGGTGGGATCGGGATGGTGGTTCGGGAAACGTCCGTCCGACTCCGCGAACAGCGGGACGACGGTGACGCCGAGCTCTCGCAACGTCTCGATCGCGATGAGGCTGGTGACGCCATTCCCGCAATCCACCACCGCTTTGAGTGGCCGGGCGAGTGGCGTATTCCGGCTGACGATGGCCTCGCGGTAGGCGGCCAGCAGTCCCTGGTGGGCCCCCTCGCTGCCGCCCGCGGCCTGGTCCATCGCGTCGCCGGCGATCATCCGGTAGAGGTCCTGGATGCGGTCACCGGCCACCGCCTCCCCCGCCAGCACCATCTTGAACCCGTTGAACTCGGGCGGGTTGTGCGATCCGGTGACCTGCAGGCCGCCATCGACCTTGAGCGTGTGGGTCGCGAAGTAGAGCGCCGGGGTCGGACACTCCCCGACATCCACGGCGCGTCCTCCCGCGGCGACGATTCCGGCGCGGACATGCCGGGCGAGCTCCGCTCCCGACGGGCGGTTGTCGCGGCCGACGGCGATGACCGGAGCTCGGGAAAGGCGCGCGCGCGCCATCGTCGCGAATGCCTGACCGACGGCGTGGGCCAGGCCGGGGGTGAGCTGCTCGCCGACGAGGCCCCGGATGTCGTACTGACGGAAGATGGTCTGGGGGATGCGCATAACCGGGAAACCCCCGTGCGGGGTCAGCGGGCCGTCGTGGCCTCGGGAGCGGCAGTCGCGGGCGCCGGCGCGGGCGCGTCGAGCGCCATGGCCGGGGCGGCGTGCAGGCTCGCCCCCGACGTCCTGGAGAGATCAAAGAGGCGGTCGGGCGCCACGCCGAACCAGAGAATGGCCGCGACGGCGACTGCGAGCGTGGCACGGCCCAGCCCGTCGAGCACCATGCTGGTGTGCGCTTCGGCATGCGTGGCGGGCTTCATGTACATCGCCATGACCACCGGCAGGTAGTAGCCCGCGGAGGCGACGCTCGTAAGCACGAGCACGATGGCGAGCCCGGTGTGACCCTGGCTGAGGGCCGCGACGAGGATGTACCACTTCCCCATGAATCCCGCGGTGCCCGGGAATCCGAGCAGCGAGAGCATCGCGACGGTAAGCGCGAGCGACAGCCAGGGACGGCTCGTCGACAGACCGGACAGGTCGTCGATCCGGACGTCGGACTCTCCGCCCTTCCCCTTGGCCGCGAGGAGCGCGAAGGCCGCGATCGTCGTGATCCCGTACGCGACCAGATAGAAGATGAACGCCGCTGACCCTGAGCTACCCGACACCACGGCGACCAGGAGATAGCCCGCGTGCGCGACGGACGAGTACGCGAGCATCCGTTTCACGGATCGCTGGGCCAGCGCGATCAGGTTCCCCCCGATCATCGTCGCGACAGCGAGTCCGGAGATGATCAGATGCCACCCGCCGGCGTCGCCGAGCGATTCGATCACCACGCGGAAGAGCGCGGCGAAGGCCGCAGCCTTCACGCCGGTGGCCATGAAGCCCGTGATCGGCGTGGGTGCGCCGTCATAGACGTCCGGCGCCCACATGTGGAAGGGGACGGCGGCGACCTTGAAGCCGAAGCCGACCAGCAGGAGGCCGACCCCGATCAGGAACAGGGGCATGTGGGCCACGCCCAACGTCTGCACCTGGACGCCGATGAACGAGAGGTTGGTGGTTCCCGTCGCGCCATAGATCAGGGCGATGCCGTACAGCAGGAACGCCGACGCGAACGCGCCGAGCAGGAAGTACTTGAGCGCCGCTTCCGCCGCGCGCGGGCTGCGGCGGTTGAAGCCGGCCAGGACGTAGACGGAGATGGACATCAGCTCGAGGCCCAGGAAGATCACCATCAGATCTTCCCCGCCCCCGATGAGCATCATGCCGAGGACGGCGAAGAGCAGGAGGGGATAGTACTCGGGCGCCAGGAGCTGCTCGCGCTCGAGGTAGCGGAACGAGAACAAGACGGTCAGGGCCGCCGCGCCGAGGAAGATCCAGTCCGTCACGAAGCGGAAGTCGTCGACCGCGATCATCTGCGCGATGCCTTCGACGGAGGCGGTGTTCCACCACAGCCACCAGACGACGGCCGCCGTAGCGCCGAGGGACACGAGGGTCGCCCAACCAGCGATCCGGAGATCGGTGACGGTCCGATGGCGCCAGGCCACGATCACGAGCACCAGCATCGCGAGTATGGTGAGGAGGCTCTCCGGCGAGAGCGCCCGCATCAGGTCGGCGTAGTTCGACAGATCGAGCGTCATCGCACCGCCGTCGTGGTCTGAGGACGGACCGTATCGATCAGGTGCTGCGCGGCCGGCTCCATCCGGCTCAGGAAGGGGCGCGGGTACACGCCGATCCAGACAATGGCGGCGAGCAGCGGCACGAGGACGATCAGCTCCCGCGGAGACAGATCGAGCAATTTCTGATTCTCCGCCTTGGTGAGCGGGTTGTAGATGATTTTCTGCAGTGCCGGAAGCAGGTACATCGCGGCGACGATGACACCCGTGGTGGAGATGATGGCCGCCACGGGATAGGTCTTGAAGGCGCCGATCAGAATCAGAAACTCACCGATGAAACCATTGGTCCCCGGCAGCCCGACCGACGAGAGTGACGCAATGGTCAGTGCGGCGGCCAGCAGCGGCACCACGCGGGCCAGGCCGCCGAACGCATCGAGCAGGCGGGTGTGCCGACGCTCGTACAGCATGCCGGCCAGGAAGAACAGCGCCCCGGTGGAAATCCCGTGGTTGATCATCACCAGGAGGGCCCCCTGCACGCTTTGGAGGGTCAGCGCCCAGATCCCCAGCATCACGAAGCCCAGGTGGGCAACCGACGAGTACGCCACGAGCTTCTTGAAGTCCGGCTGGACCATGGCGACCAGGCCGCCATAGATGATGCCGATCACTGACAGGGTGACAACCACGGCCACGATGGTCGGGTTCATGGCCACCTGCGGGAAGAACGGCAGGGCGAATCGCAGGAAGCCGTACGTCCCCATCTTGAGGAGAACGCCCGCCAGGATCACCGAGCCCGCTGTCGGCGCCTCCACGTGCGCATCCGGCAACCAGGTATGCAGGGGGAACATCGGCACCTTGATCGCGAAGGCCAGGAAGAAGGCGGCGAAGAACCAGAACGCCGCCGGACCCAGGTGCGTGCCGTTCGCGAGCAGGAAGTCGTAGTCAAACGAATAGGTGCCGGTGGCCTTCGCCGCATGCAGATACAGGCCCAGGATCGCGACCAGCATGAGCAGCGAGCCCAAAAACGTATAGATGAAGAACTTGATGGCCGCGTAGATCCGGTTGTCTCCGCCCCAGATGCCGATGATGAAGTACATCGGGATGAGCATCACTTCCCACATGACGTAGAAGAGGAAGAGATCGAGGGAGACGAACACCCCGAGCATGCCGGTGGTGAGCACCAGGAGCAACGCGTAGAACCCGCGCTCCCGCTTCGTGATATAGGTCCAGCTGCCCAGAACCGAGAGTGGCACGAGGAACGTCGTGAGCAGGACCATGAACAGCGAAATGCCGTCCAGCCCCAGGTGGAAGCGGATGCCCCAGGCAGGGATCCACGCCCAATCCACGGCGAACTGCATCCCGGCGGCCGGCGCAAAGCGCCACCAGAGCGGCACGGAAATACCGAACTCGATCACGCTGACGACGAGGGCCAGCACCTTGGAGCGCGAGGCGGGCGCGAGATAGAGCAGTGCCGCCCCCATGAGCGGCCATACGAGGAGCGCGGGGAGGATCCAGGCGTCGTAGGTCATCGGATCGCCGCCCGGAGCACGAGGGCCACGCCGAGGACGAACAGGACGACGTAGAAGCCCACTTCCCCGTTCTGCAGCTTGCTCCCCACCCAGCCCAGCGCCTTGGACACACCCACGGAGCCGTTGACCCCCGCCCCATCGATCACGCCCTGGTCGACACCCTTCCAGAGAATCACGCGAGACACCCAGCCGATCGGCTTCACGACCACGGTGTCATAGAGCTCGTCCACGTACCACTTGTTCGCCAGCACCTTGCCGAACCCATGCTCGGCGGGCGACTGCCTGGCCGGGACCAGCGACGCCGGCTTCAAGAGCTGAATGGCGCCGGCGATGCCGATGAGGGCAATTGCCACGGCTACGGCGATGAGGGTCCACTCGGTCCCCTGCGACACTTCGGATGCGGGCAGGAGAGATGCCGATCCGGCGGTGACCGGGGCCAGCCAATGCTCGAGCCACGAGCCGCCACCGATCAGCGCGGGCAGGTTCAGCGCGCCACCAGCGAGACTCAGGATGCCGAGGACCACGAGCGGCCCGGTCATCACCCACGGTGCCTCGTGGAGGTGCTCCCGCTCCTGGTCCCCGGTCCGGTTGGGCCCGTGGAAGGTGTAGAGCATCATCCGGGTCATATAGAAGGCCGTCAGCAGGGCCCCGATGAGTCCGAACACCCAGAACACATACCAGATCGGTTGCGTCGTCCCCCGCGCAAAGGCGGCGCCGAGGATCTCGTCTTTGGAGAAGAATCCGGCGAAGGGCGGGATGCCGGCAATCGCGAGGGTCGCGATCCACATGAGCGCCCACGTCCACGGCAGGTGCTTCCGCAGACCTCCCATGTTGCGCATGTCCTGTGCGTCTTCCTGGGAATGGGTGTGGTGATACGCGGCATGCATCGCGTGAATCACGCTGCCGGAGCCAAGGAAGAGGAGCGCCTTGAAGAACGCATGCGTCGCCAGATGGAAAACGCCCGCGGCATACGCCCCCGTCCCGACGCCGATGAACATGTAGCCGAGCTGGGAGACGGTGGAGTACGCGAGCACCTTCTTGATGTCCCACTGCTTGAGGGCGATGGTCGCCGCGAACAGCGCCGTGAGCGCGCCCACGCCGGCGACCACGGCGGACGAGACCGGGGCCATCGCGAACAACAGATTCGCCCGGGCCACGAGGTACACGCCCGCGGTGACCATCGTGGCGGCGTGGATCAGGGCCGACACGGGAGTCGGACCCGCCATTGCGTCGGGCAACCAGGTGTAGAGGGGAATCTGGGCCGATTTCCCCGCGCCGCCGAGGAAGAGAAACAGCGTAATGGCGGTGATCGTCCCGCTCCCGGGTGCAAAGGCAGTGGGGGCGGCGGTGAAGACGGACTGGAAGTCGAGCGCGCCGGTCGACTGGAAGATCAGGAACATGGCGGCGAGGAAGCCGAAGTCGCCGATCCGGTTCATGATGAACGCCTTCTTGCCCGCGTCCGCGTTGGCGGTGACGTCGAACCAGAAGCCGATCAGGAGATACGAACAGAGGCCTACCCCTTCCCAGCCTACGAACATCACCGGGAAGCTCGCGCCCAGCACCAGCACCAGCATGAAGAAGACGAAGAGGTTGAGATACGCGAAGAACCGCGCGTAGCCGTCGTCGGACCGCATGTAGCCGACGCTGAAGATGTGAATCAGCGAGCCGACGCCGGTGACGATCAGGATCATCACCGCGGACAAGGAGTCCACCTGCAGCGCGGCCGAGATGTGCAGCGCCCCCACCGGCATCCAGTCCCAGTAGGTGACGACGACTGGCGCACCCGGGTGCGGGGTCGCCAGATCCTTGACCACCGCGATCGCGACCCCGAACGCCGCCAGCAGCACACCGGGCCCGATCAGGGACACGGCGGTCTTGGCCTGCGGACGGGTCAGGGCCAGCGTGCCGTTCAGCACGAAACCGAGGAGCGGCAGGAGCGGGACCAGCCAGACCAGTTGCATCGGGAGGCGGCCTCAGCCCTTCAGAATGTTGATGTTCCGCAGATCGACCGTCTCCTTATGACGGTAGATCGCGAGGACGATGGCGAGGCCCACGGCCGCTTCCGCCGCGGCGACGGCCATCACGAAGAAGACGAAGATCTGGCCGCCGACGCCCAGGGACTGCGCGAAGGCGATGAACGTCAGGTTCACGGCGTTGAGCATCAGCTCGACGCACATGAAGATGATGATCGCGTTCCGGCGGATGAGCACGCCGAGCACACCGATCACGAAGAGCACCGCGGCAACCGCGAGGGTGGGTCCGAGGAGCATCTAGAGTTTCCGTTTCGCGAGCACCACCGCGCCCACGACGGCGGCGAGGAGGAGCACACTGGTGATTTCGAACGGCACCAGGTACGCGTCGTAGAGCGGACCCGCGACCGAACCGACCATGCCGTGCTGCTGCTGCAGCTGCGCCATCGCGTTCGGCACCTGGATCAGCGCCGGGGGGGCCGCATGCCACAGGAACTTGAGCTGGACGAAGAGCCAGCCGGCGAGCACCGCGCCGACGGTCAGCCCGACCACGCCCTTTCGGTCCTGGCCTGCCCCGCGCCCCAGGTTCAGGAGCATGATCACGAAGAGGAAGAGCACCATCACCGCACCCGCGTAGACGAGCACTTGCAGCACGGCGATGAACTGGGCGTCGAGCACCACGAACAACGCCGCGAGCGAGAACATCGTGACGACGAGCCACAACGCGCTCGCGACCGGGCTGCGCCGGGTCACGCAGAGCACCGCGGATCCGAGGGCCAGGACGGCGAAGATCCAGAAGACGACGGTGACGAGGCTCATTCGCCCTTCGGATCCGCGGGGTCCCACAGCGTGGACACGGGATGGGTCTGGGCGCACAGGCGCTCCAGATCATAGACGAACCGATCCCGCGAGTACTCCGCGTTCTCGTAGTGCCAGCCGACGTGGATCGCCTCTTCGGGACAGACTTCCTGGCAATAACCGCAGAACACGCAGCGGAATTCGTCGATTTCGTAAATCAGCGGGTACCGGTTTCCCTGCTCGTCTTCCCCCGGGACCAGCTTGATGCAGTTCGCCGGGCAGATCTGCGGGCAGAGACCGCACGCCACGCACTTCGCCCGGCCTTGTTCGTCGGTGAGCATCCGGTGCGTGCCGCGCCAGCGGCTGGCCATGGTCCAGTCGTGGCTGCCCTTCTCTTCCGGATACTGCATCGTGACCTTGGGCCGGAAGATGTGCGATGCCGTGAGCATCATGCCCTTGGCGGTCGCGCGCAGATAGGACGTGCTCGCCGTCGGACGCTTGAGGACCTTCACGCCGATCGCCATCAGGCTGCCTTTCGGAGGGCGGTGCCGGAGACGATCCGGCCGCGGTCGAGCACCCACACGAGGATCACGAAGAGCACGACGTTCACGCCGGTCAGGGCCTGAGCGAAGTGCTTCCCGTAGGACATGCCCAACTCGACCTTCAGGTACCAGATCGCAGCCGCGAGGATGGTCAAATAAACCAGCGAGATCGGCAGCATGACCTTCCAGCCCAGGGCCATCAGCTGGTCGTAGCGGAAGCGCGGCATCGTCCACCGGATCCACATGTAGAGCAGGACGAAGAAGCTGGTCTTGGCGCAGAATACGCCGAGGGTAATCAGGACCTGCCACCACACGAGACCCTGCGACGCATCCCAGTGCACGAGACCCAGATCCCACCCGCCGAAGAACAGCGTCGCCATCAACGCGGACGCCGTCAGCATGTTCGAATACTCGGCGATGTAGAACATCGAGAACTTCATGGAGCTGTATTCGGTGTGATACCCCGCGATCAGCTCGCCTTCGGCTTCGGGGAGATCGAAGGGTACCCGGTTGGTCTCGGCCAGGGCGCTGATGAGGAACAAGAAGAACGCCACCAGGAGTGACCCAATGTTCCACCAGCCCTGCTGCTGCTCGGTGATCACCTGCGAGAGCGTGACGTTGCCCGCCAGGAGCAGTACGGCGACGGTGCTCATGCCCATCGCGATCTCGTAGGAGATCATCTGGGCCGAAGCACGCAGGCCGCCGAGGAGCGCGTACTTGTTGTTGGACGCCCACCCCGCCAGCACGATGCCGTATACGCCCAGCGAGCTGATCGCGAGGATGTAGAGGAACCCTACCGGCAGGTCGGCCACCACCATCGGCACGACGCCCCACTTGGTGGCGAGCGGCGCGGCGAACGGGATGACGGCGAATGTGAGCAGCGCGGGCGTGAAGCTGATCGCCGGTGCGAGGATGAAGAGCCACTTGTCCGCGAAGGCCGGGTACGTCTCTTCTTTCACGATGTTCTTGAGGCCGTCGGCGGCAGGCTGCAGCAGTCCGAAGGGCCCCACCCGGTTGGGGCCGAGCCGGTCCTGCATGAACGCGCACAGCCGGCGCTCGACCAGCGTCATGAACGCCACGCCCACCATGATGACCGTGAAGACCACGATCATTTTGATGACGGACGTGATGATGAAGAACAGGACCGGGCTCACGCGGGCACTCCCGCGCCGGCGCCGGTCCGCTGACCCGTGAGCCCGAGCGTCGCGTAGGACATGCCCCGGAAGGCGTCCACGTCCCCTGCCATCACATCGAACGCCGCGGAGGCCGACTCCGGCGCCGCATCGGTGAGCTGCCCAAGCACCCACCAGGCCGGACGAGCCATCGCCGGTGTCCCGCGCGCCTGGAAGTAGCGCTGCACCCGTCCGTCACGGTTCACGTAGGTGCCGTCTTCCTCGACCATCGATGCCATGGGCAGGATGATGGAGGCATTGAGGGACGCCGGCGCGGCGGTGCCGAGGTAAATGACCTGGCCTGAGGTCTTCACGGCGGTCTCGGGATCGTCGATCACCAGGACCACCGCCGCCTGCTCGGCTGCCTTGAGGGCCGCGGCGTAGTCGCGGCTGTACCCCAACAGCTCCGCGCCCTTCCCGTTCGGCGCGCGCTCGGCGCGCAGCGCGAGGTTGGGCACGCCGGAGAGGGGCGCTTCTTCGCCCATGACCACCTGGAAGGCGCCGGTCCAGTTGAACCGGGCCAGCAGCTTCCGGGCGTAGTACAGTCCCTCGGTGGACGCCTTGGGTGACACGAGCGCTACGGCGGAGCCGCCCGCGCCCTGGAGGATGGTGCGTACTCGATCGAGTGCCTCATCCCAGTCGACCGCGCGCAGATCGGTGCCGTCCTTCACCAGCGGTGCCTCGACACGGTCACCCCGGTTCATCCACCGGTAATGCCCGCGCCCATGGTCGCAGATGAAGTAGCGATTGACCTCGACGTTGGCGCGGGGACGGATGCGGACCACCGTGTCGTCGCGCAGGTCGAGGGTCACGTTGCAGCCCTGCGAGCAGCCCGTGCAGACGGAGGCCGTCTTGTCGAGCTCCCAGGCCCGCGCCTTGTGCAGGAAATCCTTGGAGAGGAGCGAGCCCACCGGACAGAGGTCGACCACGTTGCCGGACCACGGATGGTCGAGCTGGGCGTCGGGATGGACCCCGATGAACGCCCGATCCCCGCGCTCCGACACGTTGAGCACCGGCTCCTTCGCGACGTCCTCCATGAACCGGACGCAGCGCGTGCAGAGGATGCAGCGGTTCGGTACGTACAGGACGTCGGGTCCGAAGTCCTCGACCGGATTGAAGCGCTTGGGATAGGTCGGCGAGTAGCGGGTGGAGGGCCGGCCTTCCTGGAACGTGAAATCCTGGAGCTCACACTCTCCCGCCTGATCGCAGATAGGGCAGTCGAGCGGGTGGTTGATGAGCAACAGCTCGAGCACGCCGGTGCGGCCGCTCTTCGCCTGCCCCGAGCGCGTCTTGACGACCATGCCCTCGGCCACCTGCGTCGCGCAGGCGATCTGGAGCTTGGGCGTCTTCTCGATCTCGACCAGGCACATCCGGCACACGCCGGCGACCGGGAGACCGGGGTGATAGCAGTAGTGCGGAACCAGGACGCCGGCCTGCTTGGCGGCCTCGATCACCAGCGTCCCCTTGGGAACGCTGACTTGGACTTCGTCGATCGTCAGGTTGACCAGATCAGCCATGGATCCTCACGCGACCATCACCGGGCGCTTCTTCCCGGTGATGTAGTCTTCGAATTCGGACCGGAACTTCGTGATGCCGGAGATCACGGGCGTCGCGCAGCTGTCGGAGAGCACACAGATCGTCTTGCCGGTCATGTTCTCCGAGAGGTCGAGGAGCAGGTCCAGGTCCTTCATCTGGCCTTTGCCCGCCAGAATCCGCTCCATGATCTTCGTGGTCCACGCCGTGCCCTCGCGGCACTGGGTGCACTGCGCGCAGGACTCGTGGGCGTAGAACCGCGCCAGCCGCATGATCTGATAGACCATGTCGGCCGAATCGTCGAACACGATCACGCCACCCGAGCCGAGCAGGGAGCCCGCCGCCGCCACGCCTTCGTAATCGAGGAGGCACTTCTCGGTTTCCTCCCTGGTCAGAATCGGGACCGAGGAACCACCGGGGATGCACGCCTTGAGCGTCCGGCCGGGGCGCATGCCCCCGCACATCTCGTAGATCACGTCCTTGAGTGGGAAGCCCAGCGTGACTTCGACATTCCCGGGCTTCTGGATGTGCCCGCACACTGAGAAGAGCTTCGTGCCGGTGCTCTTGGGCGACGAGAGACACAGGCTCTTGTACCAGTCGGCGCCGCGCTTGATGATGTGCGGGACGGCCGCGAGCGTCTCCACGTTGTTGATCGTCGTCGGCTTCCCGAAGACGCCGGCGACCGCCGGGAAGGGCGGCTTGATGCGCGGGTTACCACGCTTCCCCTCGATCGAATTCATGAGCGCGGTTTCTTCGCCGCAGATGTACGCGCCAGCGCCGCGATGCAGATGAATGGTGATGTTGCCGAACACCTTGGCCGCATTCGCCTCCGCCAACGCCTGGGTCATCACGGTCCAGGGTTCGGTGAACTCGCCGCGGATGTAGATGTAGGCGACCTCGGCGCGAATGGCGTGGGCCGCGATCGCCGTGCCTTCCAGGAGCGCGTGCGGGGTCCACCGCATGATCTCGCGGTCTTTGAACGTGCCCGGCTCCGATTCGTCTGCATTCACGCAGAGGTAATGCGGACCCTTCTTTTCCTTCGGCATGAAGGTCCACTTCAACCCGGTCGGGAACCCCGCCCCGCCCCGGCCCCGGAGCCCCGAGTTCTTCACTTCCTCGGTGACGGCGTTCGGATCCATGCCGAGCGCTTTCTTGAGCGCCTCGTACCCGCCCCGCTTGACCCAACCCCTGTAGGTCCTGGCCTCGGGGTCTCCGAAATACTCGGACAGGACCACGGTCTCCTTCGGGTGCGGCTTCTGGGGGTAACCCATCTATACCTCGAGTGCGAAGTGCAGAGTGCGAAGTGCGGAATAGGCTCCGCACACTCCGCACTCCGAGGTCCGCATTCCGCACTTGATCATCTGTACTTCCTCACCAGCTCGTGGACTTTCTCGGGCGTCACGTTCTCGATGAAGTCGTCATTCACGAGGATCGGCGTCGGGAAACCGCAGGCGCCGAGGCATTCGACCTCGATCACGGTCCACTTGCCGTCGGGGCTCGTGGCGCCGAGCTCCTTGGCGCCGGTCTCCTGCAGGAGCGCCTTCACCACATCCTCCGCACCGCAGATGTTGCAGCACGACGTGGTGCACACCTGCACGAAGTTTTTCCCGACCGGATGTTGGTGGTACATCGTGTAGAACGTCACAACGCCCTTCACGTGCGCGGCCGTCGTGTCGAGGACGGTGGCGACTTCCGCCATGGCGTCGTCGGAGATCCAGCCGCGGGCTTCCTGCACCAGCCAGAGGGCCGGCAGGAGAGCCCCCTGCTTCGCGGGATACCGGGCGATGATCTCGTTGAGCCGGTCCATCGTCTTGCCGACGAACACCGGCTGGTACGGCTCGGCTTCTGGTGCGTGGGCCGCGCTCACCGGTCCACCTCTCCCATCACGATGTCCACCGACGCATTGATCGCGATCAGATCCGAGAGCAGATGTCCCTCGGCCATCTTCGAGATCGAGGCCAGGTTGATGAAGGCGGGGGGCCGGATCCGCCAGCGCACCGGCTTCGCGGTGCCGTCGGACACGAAGTAGTTCCCCAGCTCGCCCTTCGGATTCTCGATGCCGGCGTAGGCTTCACCCACGGGCGCCTTCACGCCTTCCATCACCTGCTTGAAGTGATAGATCATCGCTTCCATGTCGTTCATCGCGCGCGACTTCGGCGGCAGAATCACCCGGGGATCGTCGACGTTGATGGGACCCTCGGGCAGCCGGTCAAGCGCCTGCTTCAGGATCCTGTTCGACTGGTAGCACTCCTCGAGCCGTACCAGGAACCGGTCGTATACGTCGCCATGCTCGCCCACCGGCACGTCGAAGTCGTAGTTCTCGTAGCCGAGGTACGGCTTGTCCTTCCGGAGATCCCAGGGCACGCCCGACGCGCGGAGCATCGGACCGGAGAGCGAGTAATTGATCGCTTCTTCGGCCGTCAGGACGCCGATGTTCTGCGTGCGGCCCACCCAGACGGCGTTCCGCGTGAGCACGCGGTCGATCTCATCCAGCGTGTCCGGGAACGTCTCGGTGAAGGTCCGGAGATCGGTGACGAACTTGTCGGGTACATCCGCCAGGAGGCCACCGACGCGCGTGAGGCTCGTCGTGAGCCGCGCGCCGGTCCACATCTCCTGGAGGTTGTAGATGCGCTCGCGCTGCTGGAATGCCCAGAGGAAGGGCGTGAAGGCACCGAGGTCGATCGACGTGGTGCCGAGCCAGACCATGTGGGAGATGATGCGGCTCATCTCGCAGGCGATGACCCGGAGCACCTGGCACCGCGGCGTGATCTCGATCCCCATCAACTTCTCGGCGGCGAGCACCACGCCCACGTTGTTCGACATCGGGGCGAGGTAGTCGGTGCGGTCGGTGAGGGGGATGATCTGATTGTAGTGGCGGTACTCGCCGAGCTTCTCGAAGCCGGAGTGCAGATAGCCGACGTGCGGGATGACGCGCACGACCGTTTCCCCTTCGAGCTCGACGACCAGGCGCAGCACGCCGTGCGTGGCGGGGTGTTGGGGTCCGATGTTGACGAGGAGGTGCTCGCCGCCGAGCTCCGGATCCACGTCCGCCGGCGAGGCCGGAATCGGGACGCGGAGCGGATTGCCCTGGGCATCCGAGCCCGGGGTCGCGACCGAGAGTTCGACGGTGCGTTTACTCATTCGGAGTTCGGGATCTTGTCGCGCTCGCCGCGGGCCAGGCGGTCACGCATGTCCCGGGGGAGCTCGTCGTAGGCGTCGGCGATGGCCAGCTCTTCCATCGAGTAGTGGCCCTCGGGGTTCACGTTCAGGGCCTGCCGGACCTGCTCGGAGCGTGAGAACCGGCCGCGCAGCGGGAAGTCTTTCCGCAGCGGATACCCTTCGGCGTAGGTCTCCCACATCAGGATCCGGCGGAGGTCGGGGTGCCCGGTGAAGGTCACGCCGAACATGTCGTAAACCTCGCGCTCCAGCCAATTGGCGCCGGCCCAGAGGTCGACGACCGACGGCACCGCCAACTCTCCGCGCGGATCGAGCTCGACCTTGATGCGGAGATCCTGCCTGGACGAGAGGGACCGGAGATTCCACACCACCTCGAGCGGGCGCTCGCGGTCGCGGTATTCGACGGCCGTGACGTCCACGAGGTAGTTGTAATCCTGCCCGGCGGTCTGCTTCAGCCAGACGAGGACGTCGCGGACCTTGGCGGGGCTCACGTACACGATCGTTTCACCGCGCGCGTCCACCACGCGGCCGATCGCGTTACCGAAGGTCGCCTGCAGCGCGTTCGCGGAGGAGTTCACGCCGAGCGGAACTGGTGGACGGAGTTGCCGAAGGGCTCCGAGACCTCGTCGATCTGCTCGGGCGGAAGGCGGAGACCCTTGTCGTTGAGGAGCTGCTCGTCGCGGAGTGACGAATCGAAGAGGTCCTCTCCCTTGATCTTCTTGTGAAGCATGAGAATGCCGTACAGGAGGCCTTCCGGACGGGGCGGGCACCCGGGCACGTACACATCGACCGGGACCACGGTGTCGATCCCCTGCACCATCGCGTAGTTGTCGAAAATTCCGCCCGTCGACGCGCACGCGCCCATGGAGATCACCCACTTGGGCTGGGGCATCTGGTCGTAAATGCGGCGGATGACCGGGGCGAGCTTGAAGGGGAGCCGGCCGGCGCAGATGAGCACATCCGACTGGCGCGGGGAGAACGCCTGGCGCTCCATGCCGAACCGGGCCAGGTCGAACCGGCTGGCGGCTGTGGCCATGAATTCGATGGCGCAGCAGGCGGTGCCGAACGGCATGGGCCAGAGGGAATTCGCGCGCGACAGGTTGACGGCCTTGTTCACGACGCCGTCGATCCGGGCCGTCTTCGCCGCCCACTCGAAGAGGCTTTGGACCTTGGTCGTGAGCCAGCTGTCTGATCCGTCGATGGTTTGAAGGTGCTTCATGATCAGGACGTCACTCCCACTGAAATCCTCCGCGTTTCCAGACGTAGACGTACCCAACGGCGAGAATCACGAGGAAGACCAGCATTTCGATGAGCAAAAACCCCATCCCCGGCCCGCCGGCCGACCCGGAACCGAAGAAGATGGTCGCCCAGGGGATGAGGAACACGGTCTCGATGTCGAACACGATGAACAGCATCGCGACCAGGTAGAACTTGACGGAAAATCGCTCGTGCGCCGAGCCCAGGGGGGGCATCCCGCTCTCGTACGGCGCCAGTTTGACCGGGGTCGGACGCCGGGGACTGAACAGATGCGAGAGAACGAGCATCCCGACCGCGTTCAGAATGACGAACGCCAGGAGAATGAGGAACGGGATATAGGGCTGGAGCATTAGCCTCGTGAAATAATTCACGTGTTGGATTTCGGAAGCTATCGGTCGCACGGGTCACTGTCAACCGAAACGAGTGGCGTAAGTCTTGATGGCGCCGATATATTGCGCGCCTATGTCGATCAAATCAGACCGCTGGATCCGGCGGATGGCGAAGGAGCACGGAATGATCGAGCCCTTTGCCGAAGATCAGGTCCGCGAGGGCGTAATTTCCTACGGAGTGTCGTCCTACGGCTACGACATGCGGGTGGCCAAGGACTTCAAGATCTTCACCAATGCCCTGTCGGCCATCGTCGACCCGAAGGGTTTCGACCCGAAATCCTTCGTCGAGTTCGCCGGCGACGTTTGCGTGGTTCCCCCCAATTCGTTCGCCCTGGCCCGCTCGGTCGAATACTTCCGGATTCCCCGGGAGATTCTGACCGTGTGCGTCGGCAAGAGCACCTATGCCCGCTGCGGGATCATCACCAACGTCACGCCCTTTGAGCCGGAGTGGGAGGGCCACGTGACGCTCGAGATTTCGAACACCACGCCCCTGCCCGCCAAGATCTACGCCAACGAGGGCATCGCGCAGGTGTTGTTCTTCGAGTCGGACAAGGATGACGTCTGCGAGCGGAGCTACAAGGACAAGAAGGGCAAATACCAGGCACAGCGCGGGATCACTTTGCCCAGGATCTAAAGGAGTCGAGAAGCAAACCGTC
>Ga0126371_10000019_pt1 | contig 107075 bp, 96 predicted proteins | sample PanSoiMetaPlot_4_FD_110145 | JGI IMG/M metagenome (GOLD analysis project Ga0126371, IMG submission 110145) | Tropical forest soil microbial communities from Panama - MetaG Plot_4 | ecosystem: Environmental > Terrestrial > Soil > Tropical forest > Bulk soil | place: Panama | collected 2016-02-17
GGACCAACACTGAACGGATCAGAACTAATGAGGGTCAAATTTGGACCGACAGGATTCGATGGGATCGTCGAACCTCCGCCTTGATTCAGTGATGGAGGCGATGACGATCCTGAGCAGCCGGCAAGGCCAAGGGTCAACGCCAACAGCGAGGAACGGATTGCGCGGCCATGGACAGCTTCAACTTTCTCTTCGATCATCCGATGAAACCCGTGGACCTGGCGCGGAAATACCGCCGCGGAAAAGGCCGCCAACTCATCATCAGCGGCCTCACCACAAGACGTCAACGTTACTTCTGACTCCGCTTCAACTTTCGCTTTCCAGGAGGAATCACACCCTTTTCCGGATGTTCCTTTTCGATCTTGTCGGAAAGCTTATGCAGCGGCTTGTCTCCCGCGGACGATAATACAGCCCCTTCCGTGCGTACCGTCAGTCCCTGTGCGGTATACATCGCCTCGTTGAAAGTCGAACCTGACTTCAACCCAGCCACTGCAAACACTCCGTGAGGCACGCCGTTGCTGAATGCGGTCGCAATATAGTCGCCGACCATCAATCCGTTCTGCGAATTGGGCAGCCAGCCCAGCTTCATCAGACCGGCCAGCTTGACCGGAGCGTTCCAGGTAGACCCTCCATTTGGGGACGAGATGTACCCAGCGAAAAGCTGGCAAGGTCGAGGTGCTGCAGTTGCTCTTCGCATAGGCGTAAAAGTGGACGGCAACGTGTGCGCCTGTGCCCGACGTAGTCGGATCGATGCCGATGCCGGGAATGAAATGATCCAAGGTGCTGGTGACTGCGTCAATTGGAATCCGTGTCACTTTGCTCCAGTGGGTGCCGTCGGTCGACGTGCTGTACACCAGATCATTCGTCGAGCATCCCGAGCGAAAGCGGCAATCCTCCCACACCACCCAGACCGTCCCCGCGCCATCGACCGCAGCGGACGGCAGTGGACCACTACGAATTCCGCCCGCATCGGTGTGGCTTTGAATGGCTGCAATAGAAACGGGCTTCGCCCAGCTGGTGCCGCCGTTTGTGGAAGTGTATGATGACATGCTGCCGCCTTCGAATGACACGATGACCGTCCCTTTCGGCTGCACCAAAGGTTGGCCGGCGATGCCGCTCGCTCTGTTCGCTGTGCCAGTTGCCTTCCCCAGGTGAGTCCAGCATCGTTCGATGTGGACATCAGCAACTCGCCGGTGAGCGGGTTGTCCCACTCCATATAGCAATTCCCGAAATGCGGGCTACTGGCCCAACCGTCGCAGACGATCCAGTTCTTGTCGGAACTCAGGACATTCGGAGCAACATTGACGGGGTCATTCCAGGTGAAAACCGCCCTCCGTCGACCGGCTCACCACCACGGCCGGCGTCTCTGATGTATTCGAGATCGGCAGCGATGCAATCATCCATACTCCATGCTTCGCACCGCCGGATCACTCGCAGCGTCGTATGGGCCGCTTCCCTCGCCTTTCGTAAGCCCTGGCAAGAATCCGTGGCTCCAATTTGAGCCGCCGTCGGTTGAAGTTGCCCATCCAATATCGGTCGCGCCTCCGGGGGCAATGCGTCCGGTCTGGAACGCAGCCACCAGAGTCGATCCGGAAGCGAGCACATGCGGCTCGACTTGGGTAGCGTGCTGCCCCGGGCCGATCGCGAAAGGGTCAGAGCTGGTTTTCGTCAGGCTGACGGCGGGAACATCTTGAGCAACCATCAACGTCGCCGGCGTAATGCAGATCGCCAGCACCAGGAAGGCAAGGGGCGTCCTTTCGCTGAGAGGGCAAGGGCAGTCGTGCTTCATGGGAGTTGTTTCCTTGGTCGGAGGGTGCATTTCTGCGGTCGCACGTACGGGCGGCAGGGGAACTCTTTAGGTGTGCGCTTTACCGACCCAACAGTCGAGCTGGCAAAACCAGGGCTGGAACGATATCCGCAACACCTGAGGCTGTCAATGTGAACGGTTTTGCAACGTCGTTCGGGCGTTGCGCAAGTCAGCGGTTCAAAGTGCGGTCCGAATCCGCCCTTTTCTCGGTAGGCAAAAAAACGATCGCCACATCATCGGAATAGACACTCTGCCATTCAGCTGTTTTGGCAAGGATCGCCGCCAGGGCAGATTTTTTCGGCAATAGAATGCAGTCGCCATACGCCCTTGGGAAATTCTCCCAACCCGGTTCCACGTGCATCATAGTCAGATAAGATCTCAGAAAGCGCTCGCCGTAAAGGTCATGGCGATCATCGATGACGACGCTGTTGTGTGGATACAGCTGGTAAATCAAATAGCCGCCCCAGTAATCGGGACTGAGGATTGGACATTTGGCGTCCCGATCTCGCACGAATAAGACTGCTCCCGCCGGCATGCGATTCGGATCAAAGTGTGCATTCACCAGCTGATTAGAGCCGACCCACCCCTTATTTGCGACGAGAACCCCTGTCACGAAAACAGCGATTAGCGGCCACAAATGTCCTCTCAGCTCAGATTCGACCTTCGCCATCCTGCCGGCGAAGCCGCAGAAACCACTTATCCCGGGAAACAGCGGGGAAGCAATCATCGTGAGCAGAATCGACGCTACTGGAATATTTCGCGATGCATACAAGCCCACGTAGACAACGAGCAATATCGTTAACGCCTGGCTCAGGCACAAGTCTCGTCCTCGAACCACGAGCACACCCACTACCGAAAGCAGGAGCAGCAGAAAACAGCGCTGGGCTACGCCGTGAAAGTTCGGCGATTGGAACTCATCAATGTGATCCATCAGAAAACGATTTGAAAGATAGGCATAAACATGCTCGTGTAGCTTCCATCCGTAAGGGTTCAGCAGGCTGACGAACGCGGAAACGATACCGATCAGTGTGAGCTCTCGAATTCGTTTCCTGGCAGCGATCTTTTGAAGGGATTCTTCTATTCGCTGTTCGTTGGTTCGCCACCAAGTCCAAACCGCACCAAGCCAGTAAATGACCAAGAGCGCGAATCCAAGGAGAAAACTGCCATGCACATTCACCCACAGAAGCATCAGTACTGGCAGGAACCACAACTTTCGGCGATGGAGGTCTCGGCCGCCAAAGCTGTCCTGCTCAGTCGAATCCAGAATCCAGAACCAAATCAGAGTGAACAGCCAGCTCAGCACGTGAGGGCGGACCAAAAAGTGGATAGTTGAGGCCGAAATCGCCAACAAAAAAAAGACGAGCGCCGCAAAGAGATCAGCACCGCGCCTTACAACCAGACGAAACATCCACGCGAACACCGCTGCAATCAAAATCGCGGTGAACCATACCGGACCATTGAGTCCCCATATTGAGTCCAAGAATCCAATAAGAACGTCATAAAGCCACTCCCAGGCAAGCCACGGCTTTCCCTGCATTACTGATGAAAATGAATCCACGCGAGGAATGCTATGCGTATGGAGTATCTGCTGCCCGGTGCGTATGTGCCATCCAATGCCGGCATCTCCCAACAGCTTCACCGAAAGTGGCGTAAACAGGAGCGCACAGAGCACACCGACAAAGATCAAGTCGGCAACGGAGGGTATTATCCACTGAAGCCAAAAAGGATTCGAGTTTTTTTCCATCACGGCCGAAGAACTTCTGGAACCATCCGCCATCGGGTGAATCCTATAGATGTGAGGCAGGGAGCAGCAAAATGACAGAAAAGCCTCGGGTAGTAATTATAGGTGCCGGCTTCGGTGGATTGAATGCCGCCAAAACTTTAGCTAAGGCTTCAGTTCAGATCACGCTAATTGACCGCAAGAATTTCCACACTTTCCAGCCGCTACTTTATCAAGTCGCGACTGCCGGTCTTTCTCCCGGCGAGATTGCGTCTCCGACTCGTTCCATTCTCCGCTCGCATAAGAATATCGAGGTCTTTATGGGCGAAGTGGTTGGGTTTGACCTCGAACGAAGACTCGTAGTGACCGCTGAAGGCCAGATTCCTTACGACTACCTGATCGTGGCCGCGGGTGCGGGACACTCGTACTTTGGACGTGACGACTGGGAAGTTTTCGCACCCGGTCTGAAGACGATTGAGGACGCAATCGAGATTCGGCGCCGCATCTTCCTCGTTTTTGAGCTTGCAGAACGGCAGGCCGCCAGCGGCGAACCGACCACTCAACTGAACTTCGTAGTAGTCGGTGGTGGTCCTACCGGAGTTGAATTGGCTGGTATGCTCGCCGAAATCAGCCATCACGCGTTGACACATGATTTTCGTTCCATCGATCCGGGGAGCACACATATCCTGCTCGTCGAAGGCGGCCCCCGCATTCTGCCGGCATATGCGGATGACCTGTCGCGCAGTGCTGAGGAGCAGTTAGAGCATCTCGGAGTAGAAGTGCGAACATCAGCGATGGTCACCCAGGTTGAAGGTGGCGCTGTTTGGCTTGGAGACACACGACTGGCGGCAACGGTTATCCTTTGGGCCGCGGGGGTTGCCGCGTCCCCGCTCGGCAAAAAGCTAACGCACGCAGTTGATCGCTCGGGAAGAGTGGTCGTACAGAAGGACCTGAGTCTTGTGGGGCATCCGGAAGTCTTTGTCATCGGAGATCTCGCCGCAGCGAAAGACGATCAAGGAAAGCAACTGCCCGGTGTTGCGCCCGTGGCAATCCAGCAGGGGAGATTTGTCGCGAAATTGATCCGCCATGAGATCGAAGGCAAGCGGCAGAGCAAATCAGGGACTACATCATCCCGACCATCTTTCCACTATTGGGACAAAGGCAGTCTCGCCACAATTGGCCGAGCCGCAGCAGTCGCGCAATTCGGGAAGATTCATATTTCGGGATTCATCGCATGGTTGTCTTGGCTTTTCGTACACATTTTCTTTCTCATCGGATTCCGGAACCGCCTGCTTGTGTTTATCGACTGGGCGTGGTCGTATTTTACCTACGAACGCAGCGCCAGGTTGATTACCGGCAGTAGCTATCTGCCAGGATGGACCACATCCGAGACGGGGGCAAAGGTTACTAACGCGCCCTCTATGCCCCAAGAAATTCACACTCCTGCCCACAAATAGGTGGACAATAGTATTGAACGCTGGAAGTGTCGGCGGCGTTTCAGGCGTCCACCATGAAGAAATCTTACATTTTTCGCTGTGCCCTGTTTACATTCGTACTGGCAGTTTTTGCCTCTCCGCTCTCAGCCGAGATTCTCAAGATCGTTGTCGACGACACGATTCAGCCCATCAGCGAGGAATACATTGCCCGCGCCATTGCCGAGGCCGCCCGCCGCAATGATCAAGCGGTCCTCATTGAAATCAACACGCCCGGCGGATTAGTCGATTCAACCCGCCAGATCATCGAACACATTACGACCTCGCCCGTTCCGGTGATCATCTACGTTACTCCCAGTGGAAGCCGTGCCGCTTCTGCCGGTTTTTTTGTCCTCGAATCCGCGGACATCGCTGCCATGGCCCCTGGAACGAACACCGGAGCGGCTCACCCCGTCGTTCTCGGCGGCGGCAAGATGGACGACGTAATGAAAGAGAAGATGGAGAATGACGCGGCTGCACTGATGCGCTCGGTCGCTTCCCGCCGCGGGCGAAACGTAGAGGTTGCCGAGAGTACCGTGCGCCAGTCTAAATCTTTCACGGACCAGGAAGCTCTGTCCCAACACCTGATCGACTACGTTGCCTCAAGCGAGAGCGAGTTACTGCGGCAAATCGATGGAAAGAGTTTTAAACGCTTTAATGGTCAGCAAGTAACTCTCAAAACCGCGGGACAACCCGTTTCCGACTTCAACATGACGCTAAAGGAAAGAATCCTTGCGTATCTGATGAACCCCAACATCGCGTTTCTGCTGCTGGCCATCGGCGCACTTTCGTTGTATGTCGAGTTCAACCACCCAGGCGCGGTGATCCCCGGAACGGTAGGCGTAGTGTTCATTCTGCTGGCTGCTTTTGCTCTGAATCTTCTCCCGACGCGATTCGCGGCGCTAGTGCTCATCTTGGGAGCATTTGCCTTATTTGCGGCCGAGGCTAAGTTTGCCTCCCACGGCGTTCTTACGATCGGGGGCATCGTCCTGCTCACGTTGGGAGGATTGCTTCTTGTTGATTCACCGATCCCCGAAATGCGGGTTCACCTCACAACAGCGCTCGCAGTCAGTATCCCACTCGGTTTGATTACAGCCTTCCTGATGAGCATCGCGTTGAAGGCTCGACGAAACAAGGTCGTTACCGGTGAACAGGGACTGGTGGGAGAAACCGGAGTTGCACGGACCGCACTGGCCCCGCATGGGAAAGTGTTCGTCCACGGTGAGTTATGGGACGCCGTGGCAACGGCATCATTGCCTGCCGGTCAACCCGTCGTCGTACGCAAGGTGGACGGACTGACCTTGCAGGTCGAACCGGTCGTAAGCGTCGCCGCCCCTCCCGCAGCAATCGCGACCTCGTAGGGTCTAGCTGTGTTGACGATCGCAGCTACTTCAGACCAAACAGCGCGTTCACATGCGCGGTAACAGTAACATTTTGCGCGCTGAACTCTTCGGTCGTCGGAGGCGGGGCGGCGTTTGCGCCAGCAACCATGGCACGAGCCATTCTGGGCATAACCACGCGCGGATTCTCGAAAGTGTCCACAGTCGCGTAAGTGAGATCGCCTAAAATCCTTCCGCTCGCCGTGGCGATCGTCTCCGCAGCATTCCGTGCTCGGCGATAGGCATCCTGCACGGCGCGCTTCTTTGCCTCATCGATGTTCTCCAGAGTGTAGTTCAAGGTTTGCGTTTCACTGACGTTGGCCTCGGCGAGTTGTTGCGTGAGAACGCCGATCTTGGAAAAATCTTTAAGCTTCAGGGTGATGTCAGTCGTCACTCGGTATCCGACAACATGCTGCTTTGGCTTCCAGTCATACATGGGCTGAACGGAAAAGAATCCCACGGACGCACTCTTGGGATCGAGGCCATTCGCTCGAAGGATCTGTCGCACCTGCTCTACATCTTTGGACGCACTTTGATACGCTGCCTGTGATGAACTATCTTGCGCGGAAACGTTCATCTGCAGCTCTGCGGTATCTGGAGCCGCCTCAAATTTTCCGTCGGCTCCCACGTACACAGTGTTCGGCAACGCGGTCACCGCTGGATGTTCCTGTGCGAAGACTCCAACCGCTGAAAACAAGAAAATTGCCGCATGAAGACCTACTGTTCTCATAACGTCCTCCTCCACCGATTATCGAAGCTACCGCACGTTTCGCAACCTCCTGCTACGGAAACCTCCATTGAAGAACGATTGAGACCGGGAATCTTGCCTGAACCCTGCAAACGAAAAGGCCTCCTGAGAGGAGGCCTTACATGCAAAATGATTGATGATTTATCGCCCGGGAACGATCAGATTGCGATCGAGCCTGATCTCGAGCGCAGTCCCTTTATCGAGCACCAACTCATGGCCCGCTTCAAATGCGGTCATCGCACTGTTCGCCGCTCCCTCACCAGCCCCGGCAGCAGCGCCGCGTTTTCCTCCGTTGTGCGCTCCGGCGGCGGCGCCTTCCCCCGCGCCTACGACAACGGCCTCGGCAATCTCTTCCTTCGACATTCCCTTGCGCCCGATTTCTCCCTCGTCACCGATCTGACGCAACCCATGCTCGCCTGGAACGCCAGTTACGGTTGCGATTAGAGGCCTCCAACCGTGGCCGGTATCGATTTCGTCGAAGCTCAGCAAGAGGCGGGTGTTTAAGCCGGGTTCGACAGCGCTCACATGTCCTTTGATCTTGCGCCCAGCATCGATGGTGCTTCCACTTGCGGCTGTCATCGGCTCAGCTAGCTTGGCTTGGAAATGGTCGCCAGCTTTTACGTTGCGCGTATCAAGCCTATCGGTTAGCTGAATCAGAACCACTGTGCCCTGCGCGACAGCGTTGGCGGGAACCTGTGCCGTATCTTGCGCAGACAGTGAAACACACATCATTGCGATGAACGACGCGAGAACGCCGCCGGTGCGTGTGGACATAGAAATCTCCTGGGAACAAATGATATGCCATTGGATGGAAGGAAAGGACATTTTGGCTGCCCGAGTCCAACTCATGGGTGGCGCTGCACTTAAACGTATCACATTCCAGGGGTGGGACCGGCAACGGCGAGCATATCGACCTTTAGCGAATCGGAATGCACCCCTGCAACCGTGGTAGGTGGAACCTTGCCACTGGCTGGCATCATTCCAACCGCACAGTTTCTGCCAGATTGTTTCGCCCGATTCAAGCCCCGATCAGCCAGCGTAAGCACTTCCTCATAGGTGACGGCCCCAGGATTGTCGGTAAACCAGGGAAAGGCAGCCCAGCCGAGCGAACAGGTTCGATGGATCGTTTTCTCGGTACCCTCCAGAGGGAACGGCGTATCAGCGACTGCCGAGAGAACGCGCCTTGCCAACAACTCCGCTTCGTTGCGATCAGTGTAGCGCGAGACGATCAAGAACTCTTCGCCGCCCCATCGCACCAGTACGTCGGAGTGGCGAATGGAGGAACTGAGCCGTCTTGCCATCTCGACGAGCACGCTATCACCCACGTCATGGCCAAAACGGTCGTTCACCTCTTTGAAGTTGTCGGCATCAATCAGATAAAAGACAAGATCGCGGGTGTGCGGATCGTGTTTGTCCGTGTGAGAACGCAAAGCTTGGCCGACATCAGCCTCGATCGTGGCCGAAAAATAGCGTCGGTTACGAAGCCCGGTCAACGGATCTGTCAGGGATGCTTCCTGTAATACGACATTAGTCTGCCGCAATTCGCTGTACAGGCGACGATGCTTCATGAAAAGCAGAAATGCCATCACGAACATTGTCGCGAGCGTGACGAGTACCCGAAAGCGAGATGCCTCTGTCGGAAGGCTCGGGTCCAGCAAGGCGTAAAGAGCCACAATCGGAAGGGACAAAACGGCGATCGCCGAAAGATTCGACATCCACGAGTTATAGGACCCCTCGGCCGTTTCCGGAGCGGGAACAAGCCCGGCTCCTAACACCGCAGCGGCCGCATATATGGCGAATGAACCCGAATAAGGAACGTCATACCAGCTGCCGGTGTAGTACACATCTTTCTCGAGTGCCCGGTTCAAAGCATAGAACCATATGTAGTTGAAAATCACCGCCCCGCAAAGCGCCACATAGAATCTCCTCCATCTGCCCGAGGTCTCTGCCCAAAATGCGACCAGCACCGCTGTCAACAGAATCGCTTCGACAAACGCGAGCCAATCGAAACTTCGGTTGTAACCATCCTGATTTGGGTACACGTACTGCCAGCAGACAACGAGCGAGATATAGAGGTAAATCCACCAGAGAAGCAGCAGGCAAAAATCGACGATGCCAAGGCGGGCACTTCGCGCGGAGGGCTCCAGATGGGGGCGAAGTAGCAAACCAGCCATCATGGGAGCGCCAGCGAGGAAGAGCAACGAATCTGCCGGATGCATCGGCGGCATTTTCTGGCCCAGGTATAAATCGTAGTAAACCCAGACGAGTTGATCCGCGAGCCACAGCGCCCACCCTGCCGCTTGCAAAGTCCAGAACCAACGCATGCGGCCTTTGCTATTGAACCCGAGGAAGGCGAAGGAAAACAGCGCCGAAAACATCAGAAGCGCAGTAACAACGTCGCTGATAGCTGTGAGCAACGGACTGCGCGATAAAGAAAGACACGACACCGCCAACATCGCGACGAGCGTCACGGCGCACCAAGCCGACATCTGCAGCGGTTTATAGCGGTTCACAAATTACGGTCTTTTAGCCCGCGAGATTAGCCCTTGGCCCCTGTGGAATACGCGGCTCGGTAGGTCTGGCCGTCTATCTCCCGTCGCAGGTCCTCCCAGATCTTGTCGGGCATTTCAAGAAACACCCTCACGATCTCCGGGTCGAACTGTCTTCCCGACCAGCGCTCGATTTCCGCGCGCGCGACCTTCATCGTCTGGGCGGGACGATAAGGGCGGTCCGATGTAATCGCATCGAGAGTATCGGCGATGGAAAAAATGCGCGCCCCGAGAGGGATCTCATTCCCCTTCAAGCCCCGGGGATAACCGGTGCCGTCGTAACGCTCCTGGTGCGAGTAGACGATTTCCGATGCTTCCGCAAGAAACGGAATTTTCTTCAGCATTTGATAGCCCCGATATGCGTGCTCCTGCATAATCAACACTTCTTCGGGGTTCAATTTATCCGGTTTGCGCAAGATCGCGTCCGGAATTGCCATCTTGCCGATATCGTGGAGAAACGCACCGCGCGCAATTACGGCAATTTGCTCGCGGGGCATTCCTAAGGCCTGAGCGATCGCAATGGTAAACAGCGTGACGCGCCGCGAATGGCCTTCCGTCTCGGCATCTTTCAGGTCGAGCGCATCACCAAGAGCCTCAAGGGTAATGTCATAGGATCGCTCGAGGTTCTGCATTGCTGCCTGCAGTTGGTCAGTTCGTGCCTTGACCAGAGACTCCAAATTCGTTTGATACGTTCTGTTCTCGACCTTAAGCCTGCGGTTTTCAAGGGCGCGACTGACGGTATTGAGCAATTGCTCACGCTCGAAGGGCTTCAAAAGGTAGTCATAGGCGCCGTTGCGGATAGCAGCGAGCGCGACAGAAATGTCGTGCACGGCGGTAACCATCACAACCGGCATGTCTGGATACTTTTCCTTGGTCCGCTCGAGCAAGCCGATGCCATCAAGATCGGCCATCATCAGGTCGGAGAGCATCAATTCAAACTCTTCGCCCGAGGTCAGAACGGCGAGCGCTTCCATTCCCGAACCGGCTTGTTTACAGACATATCCGGCGGTCCCCAGCATCGAGGCGACGATCTCACGAATGGGCTCTTCGTCGTCAACGACAAGAATGCGATCTGCCATAGGAATACACGAAAGTCTATCGGCGATTGTAACCGTTCGGCGAGATTCCGAAAGTAATCATCGAGGTCCGGAAACCCCATCGAGAATTCGCCGGACCGTGATATTCAGAACAAAGGAATCCGTACGTCTGTTAGGCAATGAACGTGTCCCTCTGGTCGATCTGGAATTCGCTGGCAAGGCTTGGAATTGCGAAGCCTAATGTGGCAGAGATGACCCTGCTGATCCTGCTGGGTGCTTCCCTGCTCGCTCTGCGTGCCTTTCGCGAGAACTACCTAAAGGTCTGGTTGGTCGGTTGGGCCGCCCTGCTCGCCTCTCGACTATCTGGACACATGTTCGGCGCCAAAATTCCTGCGCCGTTCGATTTAGTTGTCGTGCAAGCTTCCTTCGTGCTGGCAACAGGCCTTTTCGCCGGTGCCATCCTGCGGTATGCGCGCATTCGGGACTTGTTCATTCCCCTTGCGGTAATCACGCCGATCCTGGTGGGCTTTTCAGGAGCTCGGGTTCTTTTGTGGCCTGACTCGCTCCCGCTGCGCATGGCGGTTGAAGTCGGGTACCGAATCCTGCTTCTAACAGCCTCCATCGCGCTGCTCCGCGCCCGTCGTGGACGATTTGAGCCTTCTGCCTGGCTGTTGGCTTTGTGTTTACCCTTGCTTCATCTCGATTGGTCGCCCTTCACCGACCAGATTTCGGCAACGGCATCTCTTGCGATTGAGATCGCGTTGGGCATCAGCCTGCTCCTCGTGGTTATCGAACAGGCACGGTCGCGTAACCGCCGCCTGACAGCCATGCAGACAATCGCGACCAGTATCGCGAGTGCTCAGCAACATGGAAGCATCGTGCAGTGCACTGTCGATGAGCTGAAGCGTGTAATGCGCGTCCGCTCCGCATGGTTCCGTCTGGTGGAGAGTGGACATCTGGTTGCCACTCACGCAGCCGGTCTCTCGAATGATTTCCTGCGGGACGCAGGGTTAGCCCAAATCACAGAAAGCGTCACGAAACTCTGGGAAAAACGCGAACCTCAGATCACCAAGTCGGACCAGGCGGCCACCGAACCGACAGAATGTCTGCAGCCGGAGAAGATTCATCAAGTTGTGACTTTGCCGGTCGTCGGCAACAAATCATCGATCGGAGTGCTGCTGCTGGGAACTTCGGTAGCGCGCCAATGGACTCCGGAAGAACTGGATTTCCTGCAGGCCTGTGCCAAGCAACTGGCTTTGGCGGTCGAAAACTTCCGGCTGCTCGAGCAGGTTCTGCGTTCGCAGCGGCAGTGGATAAACACCTTCGATTCTATCCATGACGTCATTCTGGCTCACGATTCCGACTACCGCATCATCAAGGCAAATCAGGTTCTGCTGGAACAAATCGGAAAAGCTCCCGCCGATGTAATCGGGAGCTCATGTGAATCCGTGCTTCCGCACACCTACGGAGAATGGAGCGACTGCCCGTATTGCGCGATGGGCGGGGACGAAGAGTTCACCGAAGGCGCCGATCCCTGCTTCGGCGGGTTCTCGGTGGTATCGACTTCTTCCTACAGCGAGCAAGGCAGCCAGCAGAAAGGCACCATTCACGTTGTGCGCGACACGACGGCGCGCCGTTCTGCGGAGGAGAAATATCGTCTGCTCTTTGAGCAGGTTCAGGAAGGCGTATACGTAGCCGATCCCAAGGGACGCCTCATCGATTGCAACGACGCATTCGTGCATATGCTGGGCTACAGCAGCCGAGACGAACTGTTGGTCCTGAATCTGGACACCGAAATTTGTGTCGATCCCAAGCAACGCGATCTCTTCCGCCGCGAGATCGAATCTCACAACTACGTTCGGAACTTCGAGGTCACTCTTCGCCGCCGGGACGGCACCTTACTTCTTGCTGTCGAGAGCAGCTTCGCGACCCGGGATGCGACGGGCAACGTCGAACGCTATCAGGGATTCGTCCTCGACATGACCGAGAAGCGCCGCGCCGAAGATGAAATGCAGCGGCGCAATCGCGAACTGAACGCTCTTAATGCGATGGCAGTCGTGGCAGCTCAATCGTTCGACCTGGACGAAATTCTGAACCTGACACTGCGTCAGGTGGTCACGCTATTCGGCGCTGAGAGTGGTACGGTCTACCTTTCCGACATGGATGGTCCCATCTATCGCCGCCGCGCGGCCTGGGGACCGCGTAGCCGCGACAAAGTACGCGCGGCCGAAATGACGTTCACCGATGGTTTCGGTGATCTTGTAATGCGCTCTCGCGCCGAAGTGGTAACGGCCGAATATTTGCCGCACTTGCCGGCGAATGTCGCAGAGTTCATGCGCTCTGATTCCGATCGCGCCTGGACCTGGGTCCTCTTCTGGGCGAAAGATAGTCCAGTCGGGCTCATGGGACTTTGCAGCAATCTTGGGTATCAGTATTCGTCGAATGACGAGAACCTGTTAGTAGCAATCAGCCGCCAATTGGCAACGACGATCGAAAAGGTGAGGCTCTATGAAGAGACCTGCCGCGCCTACGAAGACCTGCGTAAGACCCAGGAGCAATTGCTGCAGAGCGAAAAAATGTCAGCTGTGGGCCAGTTGATCGCGGGCGTCGCTCACGAACTCAATAATCCATTGACCGCTATTCTCGGCTACGCCCAACTTCTTGAGACCGAGGGTTTGAACCAGCGCGCGCAGGATTTCGTCAGCAAGCTTTTCAAGCAGGCGCAACGCACGCATCGCGTCGTCCAGAACCTGCTATCCTTCGCTCGTCAGCGCAAGCCGCAGCGAAATGAGGTCGATATTCGCAAGGTGCTCGAAGAAACTCTGGCCTTGCGCGACTACGATCTGAAGATCAATAACATCAAGGTAGAAAGCAGCCTGCCTACGGAGCCGGCGATGGTCGTCGCCGATCCTCATCAGATCGAACAAGTCTTCCTGAACATCATCAACAACGCAGTCGATGCGATCATGGAAACTGGGCGTGACGGTTCTCTGAAGATCAGCGTGACCACTCAGAATGGCCACGTCTGCACGCAATTCAGCGACGACGGGTCAGGGATTAAAGACCCCAAGCGGATCTTCGATCCCTTCTATACGACCAAAAGCGTCGGCAAAGGCACAGGGCTTGGTCTTAGCATCTGCTACGGCATTGTCAAAGAACATGGCGGCGACATCACTGCCAACAACAATCCGGAGGGCGGAGCCATGATCGAAGTCAAGCTGCCGGCGACAGAAATGACCGCCCAGGGGGACGAGGTCAAAGCTGCCCCACGCCCGCGCGAAGCGGCAATTCATGGTCGAGTACTGCTGGTGGAGGAAGAAGAAGCTGTGCTGGAATTCGAGCACGACGTTCTAGCCGGCGCCGGTGCCACTGTAGTAACCGCCAGGAACGCGGAGGACGTAAAAACCCGCCTGCTCTCGGAGCCTTTCGACGCCATCATCATGAACGGCAAGATGGCCGGCGAATGGAACGCTAAAGAATCTTATCCCTGGCTCAGACAAAACTGTCCGACCATGGAGAAGCACGTTCTCTACACGTTCTCCAACAACTTGGAACCTGGCGATGGACGGACGTTCCTGCAGGAAAACCATGTCCCTTATCTGGTGAAGCCGTTCGAAGTTGCGGAACTCATCAGCCATGCCCGCAGACTCCTGCAAAAAGCCCGGGCCGCCGCGGCTGGTGCCGATTAGTCGCAGAGCTCTTAGCTCTCATTTTCCCGCATAAGTCTTTGCTGAGCCTATTCCCGTGCACATGTCAAAACCTGCTTTGCACTGGGAAGCTCCCTGCGTGATGTCGTTGAAATCGTGGGCATACGCGGTAGAGTTCGCCAGTTCCCTGTACATCGCCGTCAACTCCTGCACGCTGCTCTTGGCCTTGTGGGCCGCGGCATTCACGATTCCCGCAAATGTAGGTGACGCCCAGCTTGTACCTCCGACCGAATACCAGCCTCCTTGCAGATAAATCGGCGCACAGCAGAAATCGGCTGCTCCGTCGGGGGTACCCCCGATGTGATCCTACTATCCCGGCAACGCCGTTCTGATACGCCGGTCGCGGTTCGTACGGACTCAGGTCGCCACCTCCGGCGCCCGTGTAATAGACCTCGTTGACGAAATTGCCATTCCGGTCGCGATTAAAGTACGTCCCTCCGACCGACACGACGTTTGGCGATGCTCCTGGATAAGTACTGACGCCCAATCCGTAGTCGCCGCTCTCCGCGAAGAAGACCACGCCCTTCTGGGTGAAGTATTTATCCCACGTGAGCTCTTGGCGCACCTCTGGATCTCCCCAACTCAGCTGACCACGCCTCCGCCGGCTTCGGCGACTAGCCTTGCGGCTAGGACAACCGCCGCCCAGGTGCGGTCGGTATTTACCTGATAGGACTCGACCAGATAGATCTTAGCCTGCGGCGCCATCGCGTGCGCCCACTCGATATCGAGCGCTTCTTCCACCACCCAGTTAGAGTACACGGGAGGCTTCTTCGTACCCGGCCAGGTCACCGTAAGATCTGCCGCAGGAATTCCGTAATACGTCGAGAATGCGGCCAGATCAGCAGCTGCCGTGGGATAGTCGCCTGCGTCCACGATCGCGATCGCTCCCCATCTGCCGGTCGGTACAGCCGTGCTGGTCGCGACCGGACAGCCAGGAGGGCCGCTCACCAGTTGATAGACGCCGGCAACTGAACCGGGCGTTTCGACTCCGGGAGGAGGCTGCGGCCCTGCCTGGTCGGAGTCCACAAAGAAGTAGTTCGTATGATGACGCCCCACCTGCGGAATACCCGATTCCGGAATGATGATCCTATGCCCGTTGAATACGCCCTCCAGGCTCTGACCGAGTGCTGGAACGGCGGTCATGTTGAGAAGCAACGCTGCTCCGCGAGCTACCAATGCAAGCACCCTGATTGCTGCCAGAAAAGGCTTCATCCTTTGCTCCTGGTGTACAGTGGGCTATTTTTGCCGTGCGTAATTAATGATGGGTGTCTTTGGCAAAATCAAGGTTGGTGTGGCAATCGTCGGAGCAGACACCTTCCACTAAAGTCAAATACCAGTACTCGCCGGACACTTAGAATAGTTCTTGTAACGTATTCCCTCCTCTTCGCACTATTGGAGAGTGCGGTCGTATTCACCCTGGCCTGAGCGATAACCAGTGGGGGCACATCGCTGAGGCGCTAGCTGGCAACTTCTCAAAACAAGCAGCCGAAGACTCAGTGCACCACCCTGTCTCGCGCAAAAGGCTTCGACTTAGTTACCCATTCGAAACCGTCTGGCTCAGGTGAAGCGCGGGCGCGACATCATGGCACAGGAGATTGAAGACATGAGACTCAAGACTTTGGGACTCAGATTGGGTCTGGTGGCAGCAGTGTGTTTCGTGACCCTGATCGGCTTTGCACAGGAAAGCACACCCGTTGGGGCGGCGTCGCCTACGCTTCAGGCAACGGTATTCCCGGTTTGATCAACTACAACGGCGTTCTCAAGGACATCAACGGCAAGGCTCTGACCGACATCACCGGAGTGACATTCGCCCTCTACAAAGAAGAACAAGGCGGTGCGCCAGTCTGGATCGAGACCCAGAACATCACACCGGACAAGAGCGGCCGGTACACTGTCACGCTCGGTGTAACGAAGGCTGAAGGCTCCCTGGCCGACTCGTTCAGCAACGGTGAACCGCGGTGGCTGGGAGTACAAATCGCGGGAGAGCAGGAGCAGCCCCGCGTTCTGCTGGTGGCCGTTCCGTACGCGCTGAAGGCCGGAGACGCCGAGACGATCGGTGGGCTGCCGCCTTCTGCCTTCGTCTTAGCCAACTCGCCGCAAAGGGCCGCCAGCCAAAGTCACACCAGCACGTCTCCGGCAACGGCACCGAGCACAAGCAAGGCCGTACCTCCGGCGAATCCCACCGTCACTGGCAAAGGCACTTTGAACTTCATCCCCATGTGGGATACGACTAGTGACATCATCAGCTCGGTGATTTTCCAAAAGACCTTGCAAATCGGCATTGGCACAACGACACCGGCGGCTAAGCTCGACGTCAATGGCAAGAGCGATGTTCGTGACACCTTGACGCTGTTTCCAAAGAGCACCGACAACACCCTCGCGGTGAGCGGCACGACCTTCAAGATCAGTAGTACCGGTGCCGTAACTTTCATCAGCGGACAAAAATTCCCGGGTACGGGCACCATTACGGGAATCACAACGGCGAGCGGCAGCGGACTCGCCGGCGGAGGCACCAGTGGAACTCTCAGCTTGAAAGTCGCCCCCTCGGGTGTAACCAACGCAATGCTGCAGAATTCCCGCATCACACTCAACGCCAATTCGGCTGGTGGCATCACGGCCCCCGGAGCAATGACCTTGGGTGGCACGTCCACAATCGGGCTGAAACCCTGCGCAGCAAATCAGGTCCTGATGTTTAGCGGTAGCGTGTGGAACTGCGCCAGCACCGGAACGGGCACCATCACGGGTGTATTGGCAGGCACCGACTTGACCGGAGGAGGAACGGGCGGCAATGTGACCCTGAATCTCGACACCACAAAGGTGCCGCAGTTGGCCGCAGCTAATAAATTCACCAACAACCAGACGATCACCGGGACAGGCAGTGGCTTCGCCTTGGTGGTAGCACCGCCTGAGGGAACCTCTGGCGGGGCGGGTGTGCCCGCTCTTGAGGCGGTCGGCTCGTCTGCCGATCCCAATGGCCTGGCAATCGGCGGCGTTGGTCTCACGGTGCAGGGTGGTAGTGGAGGAACTCTCAACGTCAGCGGCAATGGCGGCAACGCAATCAACGCCTCGGGTGGCTCAGCCGGAAACGGCAACGGCGGAGTCGGTATCTCGGCGTTTGGTGGATTCGGCGAAGTAGGTGACTTTGTCACCGACGGCAACGGAGGCGCTGGCGTAGTTGTTGTTGGGGGCGACTCCGAGTTCCTGTTTGGTGGAGACGGCGTCGATGCGACGGGCGGTGCAGGCGGCCAAGGTAACAACTTCGCTTCGACTTCGGGCAACGGCGTGGTCGCCACCGGCGGTCAGGGCGGATTCGAGGAAGCTGACGGCACGGGAGGCTTCTTCACCGGCGGAAACTCGTCCTTCGGAGGCTTCGGTCTCGAAGTCTTCGGGGGCAGCGACTCGGCAGCATTCTTCAGTGGCGACATCATCGTCACCGGTGCGGTCGACGCGGGCATCAAGGACTTCAAAATCGATCATCCCATGGATCCAGCGAACAAGTATCTTTACCACGCATCCGTGGAATCGTCGGGAGATGATGAACATCTACACCGGGAATGTCACGACCGACTCTCAAGGGAACGCGGAAGTGCAGCTCCCGGAATGGTTTGAAACCATCAATACGGACTTCCGTTATCAACTCACGGTGATCGGACAGTTCGCGCAAGCCATCGTGAGTCAGCGCGTTTCGGGCAATCGGTTCGCGATCAAAACGGACAAGCCAAGCGTCGATGTTTCCTGGCAGATTACTGCTGTCCGCCAGGACGCATTCGCCAAAGCTCACCCGCTCGTCGTCGAAGTGCCAAAGAACGCCCGCGAACGCGGCTTCTATCTACATCCTGAGTTGTACGGAGCACCCGCCGAGAAGGGCATTGCTTGGAGCCACCATCCCGACACGATGCGGCGAGTGAAAGCAATGAGCCATCAAACGAGGATGGTCCCGACGGTCAAAGCACCAGCGGCGAGGGTTGGAGTAAAACCCACTTCCGGAGTCCAGCGCTAAACGGCACGTTCGCCCCACCGTCCAAGTCTTGGGAGGTGGGGCAATCTGTGCTTTCATCCACTCCCGAACAAAGCCCCGAAACGCACAGCCATCCACATCCGTCCTCCGACTGGCTTGCGTTAGACTACGATCAGGCCCATGTCTCAATTCGTCCACCTGCATCTGCACACCGACTACTCCCTGCTAGATGGCGCTTGTGACGTCGAAAAGCTCTGCCAGCGCGTACAGCAACTCGGCATGCCGGCCGTGGCGATGACAGACCACGGCAATATTTTCGGTGCCGTGCACTTCGTTAACGCCGCCCACAAGCATGGAGTCAAGCCGATTGTCGGCTGCGAGCTCTATGTCTGCAAGAAGGACGACCACCGCGCACCTCCCGAAGGCGACACGTACAACCACCTGCTGGTGCTGGCGGAAAACGAAGAGGGATATCGCAATCTCGTCAAAATCACATCTGAAGCATCGCTCCATGGTTTTTACTACAAACCTCGCATAAGCAAGGATTTTCTAGCCGAACACTCGCGTGGTCTGATGGGCCTTTCTGGATGCCTCAAAGGCGAAGTCGCCGAGCGCCTGATGGAGAACAATTACGACGCTGCTCGCAACGCAGCCGGCCAGTTCTCCGAGATCTTCGGCAAGGGCAATTTCTTCCTGGAGATTCAGGATCAGGGACTAGAGATGGAGCACCGCATCCATCCTGGCTTGTTCCAATTGGAAAGAGAGCTTGATCTGCCTCTTGTCGCCACCAACGACAGCCACTATCTCTGTGAAGACGACGCGCACGCCCAAGACGTGATGGTCTGCATCCAGACCGCGAAGTCGATCCGTGATACGGGTCGCATGAAGTTCGAAGGCACACAGTTTTTCGTCAAGAACGCGAACGAAATGTATCGCGTGTTCAAGGATTCACCCGATGTCCTCTCGCGCACGCTCGACATCGCCGAACGCTGCCATCTGAAGCTGGAGAAGATTGCGAACCCGTTTCCGCAGTTCGAGGTTCCGTCGGGATACACAATTGACAGCTACTTCGTTCATGTAACGCGTGAAGGTTTTTCCCGCCGACTGGACACGCTTCGACCGATGCACGAGCAAGGAAAGCTCAAGCATTCCTTGACGGATTACGAACAGCGATTAGAGCGCGAACTGGCCACCATCCAGCAGATGAAGTTTCCGGGTTATTTCCTCATTGTCTGGGATTTTATCCGCTACGCCAAAGAGCGCGGGATTCCAGTCGGTCCAGGCCGCGGTTCTGCTGCGGGCTCGCTTGTCTCGTATGCACTCGGCATCACAGACATCGATCCACTGCAGCACGAACTCCTCTTCGAGCGCTTTCTGAATCCCGAGCGCGTGTCCATGCCCGATATCGACATCGATTTCTGCATGAACCGTCGCGGTGAGGTTATCGACTACGTCACCCAGAAATACGGCCGTGACAACGTAGCGCAAATCATCACGTTCGGGACGATGGCGGCAAAGGCCGCAATCAAAGATGTCGGCCGCGCCATGGACATTCCCTACGCCGACGTCGACCGCATCGCCAAGATGGTTCCCACCCAGCTCAACATCACGCTGGAGCAGGCCATCGAAGATTCTCCACAGCTGCGTGAAGCGATTGAGAAAGACGGACAGATTGGTGAACTCTTCGAGACGGCTAAGAAACTGGAAGGCCTGGTTCGCAACTTCGGTGTTCACGCTGCAGGGGTTGTGATCTCTCCTCGTCCGCTGACAGATCTTGTTCCTCTGCACCGCACCAAGAACGACGAAATCGTGACCGCATACGACATGGTGGCCATCGAAAAGATGGGCCTGTTGAAAATGGACTTCCTCGGCCTGACGACGCTCACGATTCTCACCGACGCTTTGAAGTTGATCGCGCAAACGCATGGCAAAGACGCTGGCATGCCCGTTCTGAGCGGCGAGGAGGACTGGCCCAAGCCGATTCCTCTCAATCTCGATGACATACCCCTCGAGGACCAAAAGACCTACGAGAATGTCTTCCACAAAGGGCTCACCTCTGGCGTATTCCAGTTTGAATCGCACGGCATGCGCGACGTGCTGCGGAAATACCAGCCGAGTTCGATCGAGGACCTTACCGCTCTCAACGCGCTCTATCGGCCCGGCCCGATTCAGGGAGGTATGATCGACGATTTCGTCGACCGCAAGCATGGACGCAAGAAAGTCGAATACGACCTCCCCGAGCTAAAGGAAATTCTGGCAGAAACCCTGGGTGTGATCGTTTACCAGGAACAGGTCATGCAGATCGCCAACCGGCTGGCCGGCTATTCCCTGGGAGACGCCGACCTGCTGCGCCGTGCCATGGGCAAGAAGAAGCCGGAAGAGATGGCGATGCAGCGCGAGCGCTTTATCCACGGTGCATCGGAACGCAAGTACCCTCCGAAGAAAATAGAAAAGATCTTCGATCTGATGGCGCAGTTCGCCGGATACGGCTTCAACAAATCGCACTCCGCCGCCTATGCCCTGCTGGCTTATCACACCGCTTATCTGAAGACGCACTATCCGGTCGAATTCATGGCGGCCCTTCTGACCTCTGTCACCGGATCGACCGACGACGTGGTCAAGTACATCAACGAATGCCGTGAGATGGGCATCGCTGTCGAGGCTCCAGACATCAACGTTTCCGACGCAAACTTCACTCCGCACGGAGAGAACATCCGTTTCGGCCTCGCAGCTGTAAAGAACGTCGGCGGTAACGCGATCGAGTCTATTGTGGCTGCCCGCAAGAAGCTTGGGCGATTCAAGTCAATCTTCGAATTCTGCGAGAATGTCGACCTGCGTCTTCTCAACAAGCGGGTACTGGAATCGCTCATCAAGAGCGGTGCCATGGATTCTCTCGGTCGCCGCGCCCAACTGATGGCGGTTCTCGACAAAGCCATGGAGCAGGCGCAAAAGGCTCAACGCGACGCGGAATCCGGCCAGCATGGTCTTTTCGGTGTGTTTGCGCTGGAGGAACCTGAAGCCGATAAAAGTCGCCTGCCGAATACCCCTGATTGGGACGAGCACACGCGTCTCGCCGCAGAAAAAGAGATTCTGGGATTCTTCATCACCGGCCATCCCCTCGAAAAGTACAAAGACAAGCTGCACGACCTGCAGGCGCTCTCCATCGAAGAACTCGCCGCGATGACGAAATCCACCGGCAAAGACGAGACGCTGGTGACTGCTGGGATCATCAGTAACGTGCGCGTGCTCAAGTCCAAGAAGGGCGACTTTTACGCGCAAGCCACGCTGGAGGACATGTCCGGTTCAATCGATATGATCGTCTTCCCCGAGGCGTTCAAGCGCATCGGCGATAAGGTCAAACTAGAAGTTCCAGTGATGGTAAAAGCTGGCGTCCGCATCGAGGAAGGCGCAAATCCGAAAATTACAGCCGCGGAAATCATGCCGCTTGAAGATGCCAAGGTCCCGCTGCCTCGTGCTATTCGCGTCCGTATCCCGATCGAGACCTCGGGCGAGTCCACGATCGACAGCCTGCACAGTTTGTTTCTGGAGCGAAAGGGCGAAGCCAAGGTGTTGTTCGACGTGGAGCGTCAGGGCGATTTCATGGTGGTGATGGAAGCCGCAGGCTATAATGTGGTTCCAGACCGTAGTTTCATCGCCCGGGTCGAACAGTTATGCGGGCGCGGCAGCGTCCGTATAATCAGTTAGTGACCCCTTCGTGTAACTTCGTGTCCTTCGTGGTTAACGATTTCTCCACCACTAAGGAACACGAAGGAATGCGTTAACAAGCTCAGCATGGCAGCCACCGAAAAAGTACAGCAAGAACTGGAACAGATTGAACGTCAAGTCGCTGAGATGGAATCCGGCGAGACCGATGAGGCAACTCGCCGGCAGATCACCAGGCTGCAAGAACGCATCGACACTCTTCGCCGCGAGATGAATACGCCGCCCACAGCCTGGCAGAAGACCGAATTGGCGCGGCATCCCCAGCGGCCGCAAACGCTTGACTACATTGAGCGTGTTTTCAGCGATTTCAGCGAGATTCATGGCGACCGCGGCTTCGGCGACGACCCCGCCATCGTCTGCGGCATGGCCCGTTTCCACGGGGAAGAGGTCCTAGTCGTCGGCACGCAAAAGGGACGCGACATGAAGCAGCGGGTTCACCGCAACTTCGGTACCCCGCATCCGGAGGGGTATCGCAAGGCTATCCGCGTGATGCAGTTTGCGGAAAAGTTCCACCGTCCGATCTTCACCTTGGTCGACACTGATGGCGCCTACCCGGGGATCCATGCCGAGGAACGGGGCCAAGCCGAAGCCATTGCTTACAACCTGCGTGAAATGGCGAGGCTGGAAGTGCCGATCATCGCGACTGTGATAGGCGTTGGCGGCAGTGGAGGCGCTTTAGCCATTGCCGTAGCCGACCGCGTGCTGATGATGGAGAACTCGATTTACTCCGTGATTTCCCCGGAAGGCTGTGCTGCCATCATGTGGCGGGATGCGGCGAAGAAAGAACTTGCCGCCGAAGCCATGCGCATTACCGCTTCCGACCTCAGCGAGCTTGGTTGCATCGACGACATCGTTCCCGAGCCCGAGGGCGGCGCCCACCGGGATTACGAAGCGGCCGCCAACCTGCTCGATGCCAGCCTGCAGAAACACTACGCTGAACTGAAGACGCTTCCCCCCGCCGAATTAGTCGCATCACGATATAATAAGTTCCGGACGATCGCCCAGTTCTATAAGACCGGATTGTGAATCCGCGCACATTCCCCTCGTTCGAAAGCAGGTTCCTCCGGACCACGGGCGGGCGGTTGGCCGCGACTGGCGGGCCAAGCCGCCGTATAATGACATTGTTTCCTCCTTCGCAATCCATAACCACGGGCCAGCGGGTTCGGCTCGCTGACTGAAAAGGAAGGTGTTGGGATGGCCACTACGGATGTCGTGCCCCGGGGTTCTGCTGGAGGCACGGGCAAGCAGCGCATCGTCAACGACATGAGCATTCAGGTCGCGACGGTGAACGGTTCCGGTTCGCAAAGTTCAAACACAGTCCTGCTACGCAGCATTTTTCAGATGGGCGTTCCTGTCTCCGGCAAGAACATGTTCCCGTCGAATATTGCCGGACTTCCTACCTGGTACACAATCCGGGCCAACAAGAATGGCTATATCGGGCGCAAGAAGGAAATCGACTTCCTGGTGGCCATGAATCCGGAGACGGCGCAGGAAGATGTGATGGCGCTGGCTCCCGGCGCCTCGGTTTTGTATGACGACCCGCTGGCTCTGCACAAACTTCGTAGCGATCTCATCTTTTACTCAGTTCCGTACGACAAGATCGTCGCGCAGGTCTGTCCCGAAGCCAAGCTTCGCAAGCTTGTGAAGAACATGGTCTATGTCGGCGTCGTGGCCTGCCTGCTGACGATCGACATGGCCGAGGTGGAAAAAGCGATTCGCAAACAGTTCGCGAAAAAAGTAAAGGCGGCCAATCTCAACCTGGCGGCAGCACAGGCTGGGTTCGAATACGCCAAGGCGAATCTGGAAAAACGCGGTGTGTTCTACATCGAGCGCATGAACAAGACCGCGGGCAAGATCATCATCGACGGCAACTCTGCCGCGGCGCTCGGCTGCATGTTCGCAGGATGCACAGTCGTTACCTGGTATCCGATCACTCCTTCATCGTCTCTGGTCGAGACGATGATCGAATACATGAAGGAGCACCGCATCGGCCCCGATGGCAAAGCCACCTTCGCCATCGTGCAGGCGGAAGATGAACTCGCCGCAATCGGCATGGTCATTGGCGCTGGCTGGGCAGGCGCACGATCGATGACGGCAACCGCCGGTCCGGGCATCTCGCTCATGGCGGAGTTCGTCGGCTTGGCTTATTACGTCGAGGTTCCCGCCGTGATTTGGGACATTCAGCGCGTCGGTCCGTCCACTGGGCTTCCCACGCGAACCTCGCAAGGTGACATTCTCTCGACGGCGGTTCTTTCGCACGGCGATACCAAGAACATCATGTTGCTTCCCTGCTCCGTCGAAGAGTGCTTCACGATGGCGACCGATGCCTTCAACCTGGCCGAGCAATTTCAGACGCCCGTATTCGTGATGTCGGACTTGGATCTGGGGATGAACAACTGGATGTCCGATCCGTTCCCGTACCCAACGACTCCGATCAAGCGCGGAAAGGTATTGAGTAAGGAAGACCTTGATCGTCTTGGCGGATTCGCGCGCTACAAAGACGTGGATGGCGACGGCATCGGCTATCGAACTCTGCCCGGTACCTCGCATCCGGCAGCAGCGTATTTCGCTCGCGGCAGCGGACACAACGAGAAAGCGTTATACAGCGAGCGTGCTGACGATTTCGAGAACAACATGGAGCGCCTGAATCGGAAGTTCGAGACGGCGCGCTCATTCGTTCCACGCCCGGAAATCACAAAAGGAAGCAACGCGAAAATCGGCATCATTGGCTACGGCACGTCGCACTGGGGCATCACCGAGAGCCGCGACCAGCTTCGCGAAGAGTACGCTATCGAAATCGATTATTTGAGGTTGCGCGCCTATCCCTTTACCCGCGAAGTGCACGATTTCGTTGAGCAGCACGAGCGTGTCTATCTCGTCGAGCAAAACCGCGATGCCCAGATGCTCGCCCTGCTTAGACTTGACGTGAAGCCGGAACTGACGACCCGCCTCCGCAGCATCGCCCACATCACCGGACTGCCGCTTGATGCGCGGTCCATCACCGACGAACTGACCAGCATGGAGGGCAAGTAGATGGGAACCACAACGGTTGAGCCCGGCGCAGCGGCACCCGGCCCCAAGACCAATCGCATCGGCCTCACTGTCATCGACTATAAAGGCGGTAAGACGACGCTATGCGCGGGCTGTGGTCACAACGCGATCTCTGAGCGCATTATCGAAGCCATGTACGAGATGGGCGTCGAGCCCGAGTTTGTGATCAAGCCGAGCGGCATTGGCTGCTCGTCGAAGACTCCCGCGTACTTCATGAGCCGTTCGCACAGCTTCAACGCGGTTCATGGACGCATGCCGTCGGTTGCAACCGGTGCGTTACTCGCGAATCGCAAATTGGTCTGCATCGGTGTCAGCGGTGATGGCGACACCGCTTCGATTGGCGTCGGCCAGTTCATCCACCTTATGCGCCGCAATCTGCCGATCATCTACATCATCGAAGACAACGGCGTTTACGGCCTAACCAAGGGGCAGTTCTCGGCGACAGCCGACCTCGGATCGAAGCTGAAAACGGGTGTGCTGAACGACCTTCCCCCGATTGACACTTGCGCGATGGCCATTCAACTCGGCGCCACACTGGTGGGCCGCTCATTCTCCGGCGATAAGCGCCAACTCAGCGCGATGCTCAAGGCCGCCATCGCCCACAAAGGCACGGTCATGCTCGACGTCGTCTCTCCGTGTGTGACTTTCAACGATCATGAAGGATCGACCAAGTCCTACAAGTACGTGAAGGAGCATGAAGAGACACTGCAGGACGTGAGCTTTGTCCCGCACTTTGAGGACATTAATGTCGAGTACGATCCCGGCTCGACGATTCGGGTCACCATGCATGACGGCTCCCGACTCCATTTGCGCAAGCTCGAAGAGGATTACGATCCCACCAACAAAATTCGAGCGATCACACGCCTCACGGAAGCACACGACAAGGGCGAAGTCCTGACAGGGGTGTTTTATGTTAATCCGCAGGCCCCGAATTTTATTGATCTGCTAAACGTGGTGGATCAGCCTCTCGCTACCTTGCCAGATTCAATGACGCGGCCGCCGAAAGAAGTACTAGACGCATGCATGGAGGAACTGCGGTAAAACTTCCCGGGCAACGACTAATAAAGGCCTCCATTGCAGAGGCCTTCTTCTTTGTCCGAATAATCTCTATGCATTCTTCCGCTGTCGTTCCCCACTATGTTCCGGATTCTCTCCGGGCTCAGGGAAATCCGTATCAGCGTCTTTCAGCATAGGGTCTTGATCGCGGTGTCCCAATTGTTCCTGAAGACCGATGTTCCCGGGTGTCTCGTGATTCTCAGTTTCCATGGCACCCTTCGCAGTATCTTGATCAACATTGCTTCGTGCCATAATTCCCTCTCCTAAGATGCGGGGGCACCGATAAATGAAGAGCCGCCCCTCACGAGCAAGTCTATCTCGGTTAAAGTTCGAATAGAATAGGCCTCCACAGAAAAGTTTGGCGAGGAAACCATGAAACGAATCTGTTGGCTTTTAATGATCTGCTTCGCGTTCGTACTATCGGCATGGGCCGATACCTCATCCGCAGTTCTGGTGCGGACTGGGCACCATGTGAACCGCCATCACGCTCACCGGGCCGCCAAACATCATCAGCGGCATCGGGCACACCACCAAATATGAGCAAAGCAGTCGTCTCGACTGCCTTGCATTAGAAGGCTAACCGCGCGTAGGAATTCCCAGTTTGCGCAGTCGGTCGCGTGCCTGCAACGCTTCCGGTGAATGCGGATAACGTTGGATCAGATGCCGTAGCTCTGTCACTCCATCATCCTGTTTGCCCAGTTCAACCAGAGCAAGTCCCTTTTTCAGCTGCGCCGACGCCGCTTTGTTCCCACTGGGAAAATTCTGCAGCACCTGATCGTAGCTTTGCACTGCTTGCTGGTAGTTCCCCTGTTTGAACTGAATCTCACCCAAGTAGTAGTAGGAGTTCCCTGCCAGATCGGTGTTCGGATAAAATTTGACGTAGTCGGAAAACTCCTGCGACGCAAGATCAGGCTTGCCCCCGTTGTAGTCGCGTAGGCCGTTGTTGTAGAGCACATCCGGAGGTGGCGCATTCTTAACAGCATCCGCCGCAGCCTGGTTAGTTGCCTGCTGCGCAGCGATACTCTGCTGTGAGGCCTGCATGTCTTCTAGCTGTTTCGAAACCTTGGCCAAACGAACCTTGAGCTCATCCAGAGTGTCATTCAGCGATTGAATCTGCCCGGAAAGCTGATCGTTCTTCGTGCCGCTGTCAGACTGCTGTTTCTGCAATGTGGCCTGAAGAGTAGTTAGCGCGGCCGTTAACTTATTGACGGCATCCGCATCTTGCTGGACCAGGTTGTTCATGACGCCCATGCGCTCGTCGAAGCTGCGCTGCATGGCAGTCATTTGCTCCTGCAACTGTTGAACCTGGGTTTGCAATTGGACCATTTCTTTACTTACGCCCCATGCGGGAGCAGCCCCCACCCAGAGCATCGCAAGCAATGCGACAAAAGCGGATACACGATGTGGTTTCATAAAAATATCCCTAAATACACCAATTTAGATGCTTTGATTTTCCCATAGACGAGCCGGATTTCGTAGGGAAAGGAGTGCCAGTACCGGAAGGTGCAACCGGATGGAAAAGTCGGTCGAAATGTGGCAGTACTCGGATCCAACCTGTGAGAAAGAACAGGGGGATGCCAGGCATCCCCCTCGAGTTCGCTACTTCTGGTAAACAAAATGACCACGGCGATTCTGCTGCCAGCAAGCTTCGTTGCTTTCTGTGCAGAAGGGTTTTTCTTTGCCGTAGCTAATGGTCTTGATGCGGCTGGCATTGACTCCAGCTGCCGTCAGTGCGTTCTTCACCGAGCTGGCGCGCTGATCACCCAGAGCCAGGTTGTAGTCCGTCGATCCGCGCTCGTCGCAGTGTCCCTCAATCGTAAAGTTGATGTTGGGATGCTGATTCAGGAACTGCACATTGGCTTGGATGGAGCCCTGCTGATCGGCTCGGATGTCGGACTTGTCATAGTCGAAGTAGATGTCCTTGATGTTCTGCGAGAACAAGTCCTCATCAGTAACTGTTGGAGCCGCCGCAGCTGGTGGCGGTGGCGGTTGCGTTACCGTCAGCCGAGCCGTGGCCTCTTGCGTACCACCTGCGCCCTTTGCGGTCAGATGATAGGTCGTCGAATCGCTGGGAGAAACGCTCTGCGACCCGTTGGGCTGAACAGCGCCGATGCCATCGATGGACACATCCGTGGCATTGCTCGTCTGCCAGGTTAAGGTGGCCGACTGACCTGCCTGGATGCTGCTCGGATCAACCGAAATCGAAGCAGTCGGAGTCGGCGGCGGTGGTGGTGGCGGCGGTGGCGGCGGAGTCTTCTTCTTTCCGCACGCCCCCATCATCAAAGCGGTGCTAAGAGCAACTATCAATACGAGCCATCTCATACTCGATTGCTTCACTTTTATTCCTCCTGCGACCCAAAGTAGCTTCCTAGGGCCAGACGAAGTTATTTACTATTTCCAACTCCAATTCGGTTGCGTATTACGCCCGGTAAACGTCAACTGCTGGACCTTGGAACCATCGGCAAGCATGCCCCAAATCTGTAGGCTCCCCGAACGATTCGACTGGAACACAATGTGTCGTCCGTCCGGCGACCAGGATGGGAAGTCGTTGCGTCCACCATCATGCGTGAGTTGCACCCACTGCTTGCTCGCAATATCCATCAGATACAAATCGGATGCTCCCGGCTCCCCGGGTCCGTATCTCCGCACCCATGCGAATGTCAGAAACTGTCCGTTCGGAGCCCAATTCGGAGACACCGCATATCCCTGATCAGTCATTCGTTGCTGATTCGTGCCGTCCGCCTCCATCGTATAAATCTGCGGCAAACCGGTCCGTCCGCTAACGAAAGAGATTTGACCGTTGGTTTTGCGATTCCATACGGGAGAAACATCCGGGCCCTTGTCCGTCGTCAGACGGTGCGAATTCGCTCCGGAAGCATCTGCCACGTAAATCTCCGGGTCTCCCCCTTTCGACGAGGAGAATGCAAGCTTCGTTCCGTCACCGGACCAAGCCGGCGACAGATTGGTGCCACCCATGTGAGGGAAGCTAACCATCCTGTTTATCTCAAGGGAGTACATCATTATCTCCCACCCAGTCTTCGTCAGTCCGCTAAATGCGATGCGCGCTCCATCTGGTGAAATTCGCGGAGATAGAGCGATCGAGCCCAAATGCGTAAGTTGGTGCTGGTTTGAGCCATCGTAGTCCATGGCCCAAATCTCTTTGTGTCCGGTTCGATCGCTGACGAAGTAAATCTGCGTCTCCGCGATACCCTGGATTCCTCCCCCCAGCCTGAAGATGATCTCGTCCGCGAATTTGTGCGCCATGAGTCGGGCAGCCGCATCGCTCGCTGTATCCGAGTATTGCTTTCCAAGCACCTGCGGCGACTGCGTGTTTTTCACATCGTAGAGCCAGCCTTGCACCGTAAGTTTGCCGCTGGCGACTCCCAGATTCCCGAACGCCAGCATCGCCGCATTCGGCGGAGGCGCGTTCCACGCCATGAAGTTCATTTCAGGCGGCTGTCCCGGAACCTGCAACGGATAAAAGCTCTTGGAAACTAGCTCAACCACACCCGAAACATCCAAGTCATTCCAGAGAGTGTCGTTGAACGTCTTGAGCAGAGCGGCGTTCTGCGGGTCGTTGCTCGAAGGCTTGAAATCGGCAACCGCCAGGCGAACTTTGTCTACTCCCAGGCTCGTCCCTGTTTTAACCCAGTCCTGCGCATAGAGCGCCGATGAAAACAGGCAAATGCAAAGGAGAATAACAATTTGCATGAGGCTGTGAGAACCGCTTAGCCGTCGCCAGAAGCCTGGTCTGTGGGCCTCGTCCATTCGCAGGGGAGAAAGTTTCGTGTAACTCAATATCGTATGCCGATAAAATTGCCTTTGCAACCGATTGCATGTCATTTCTGTACTATTCATTACCCAACTTCCCATTTTCTACTCGTTTTTGCTGCCCCTATCTAAGCTGGTACCTCATTGATAATAACCAGAGGTACAGCAACTTATTTCTTATAGTCGAACCAGTACTCCACCGAAATCTTGTTACCTGAGTAATCCGGGGGAAGCGGACCGAATGTATCAATGCGCTGTAAGGCACGTACCGCCGAAATATCCAGCGAAGGCACACCACTCGACTGCTCCACCTGGACATTGCCAGGATGCCCGTCACGCGCTATGTCAAACGTGATGTACACGCGCTGCGCCGTATTGATTCTCGAGTCGACTTCGTACTTCATCCAGTTTTCCGAGACCTTCTGCTGGATGACCCGGACATACCACGCGTACTTCGTACCGAAATCCCCGCCGCCGCCGGAAATGCCGAAACCACCTTTCGCTCCATTTGCACTGAAGGTCCCGTATGGGCCGCTGACCGGACCTCCTTCGCCAAAGGCCACGCGATTGTCTTCCGGTTCCGGAGCAGGCTGAGCCTGTTTGGTGGAAGCGGTTTCCTGCTTCTTTTTGGGCTTTATCTTGGCGTTCTTGCCCTGAATCTCGATCGCGTCAGGCTCTTTCTGCTCGATCTTGGGTTGAGACTCGGTTAACCCCTTCGATTGATTCGCCAGCACATTTTGCGTCGGCGCCGGAGCCACCGCGAGCGGAACGGTGCTCACCAATGTCGCCCCGATTGCCTCACCTCCCCCTCCGGCTCCCCACATGTCACCACTGCTGCGGCTTAGTAAAGCTGTGTACACCAGCAACAGCCCCGTGATGCCCACATGCAAGGCCGCCGACCACGCCAAAGCGCGTCCCCAGTGGTCATGCTCGAAATAGATCTCAGTGCTTGCCACTTTGCTCCAGAGGCTGGGTCACGATGCTTACATTGGCGAATCCTGCCTGCTTCACTGCATCCATCACGGTCGCAAAAGCGCCAAAGGGGACGTTTTCGTCTGCACGCACAAAGATGGACTGATTCCGTGGATCGCGAATCTTCTGCCGCAGTTTGTTTCCAATTTCATTAATGTTGATGGCATCGTTTCCCAAGAACACGCGCTGGTCTTTATTGATCGTGATCACCAGACGCTCTTCCGTAATCTGCTTCACGGTTCGCGTCTTGGGAACGGCAACATCGATGCCTGACTGGATCACTGGTGCCGTCACCATGAAAATTATGAGGAGCACGAGGACGACGTCAACGAGCGGCGTGATGTTGATGTCGGCGAGGGCTGTCTGAGTGCGGCCGTTCGACGTCGTGAATGCCATCAGCGCCTCACGTCGGCGGCAACGGCAGCCGCACTCTGCGCCTGACTATGCTCCACCGCGTTGAGCACTTCGAGGGAAAAGTCATCGCCGCGGGCAGCAAATTCGCGAATGGACGCCCCGATCAAGTTGTAAGCAATGACCGCCGGAATTGCAGCTGCCAGACCCGCAGCGGTCGTGATCAGAGCTTCGGAGATACCCGGCGCAACTGCACGAAGCGTTGCCGCGCCTGCCGTACCGAGGCCGTGAAAAGCATCGATAATTCCCCACACAGTTCCGAACAACCCCACAAAAGGTGTTACCGCAGCAGTAATCGCCAGCCAAGGAACGTTCCGCTCGAGCCGCGTAATTTCCTCAGACGCTCCGATCTGCATACCGCGCTGGATCGACACCAGGCTTCGTATTCCCCCGGTCGACGCTACCTGGCGGCGGTATTCTTCGTATCCGCCCTCGAACACTCCAACCAGCGGGCTGGGCTTGAATTGGTCCGCCACGGCGGCAATATCCTGCAGGCGCTGTGCCTTCCGGAAGGCCCGCACGAAGCGGCCACTCTGCGCACGAGCGCGCTTGAGCAGGCTCCATTTCGTGAGGATAATCGCCCAAGAGATCAGGCTGAACGCCAAAAGGGCGAGCAGAATCAGTTTGGCAACCGGGCCGCTGTTGGAAATCATGTCGACGACTTCGCCGCCGACGAACACCACTGGCAAGGGAAACAAGTGCATTGGTTTTTGGGAGAATGCCTTTCGCGATTATAGATGAATTGGACCCCCGAATTTGCTGTGCGAACCCAGTCTGCCAATGAAAGTTTTGCGCCGGAACAATCGGTTTTGTGCCCGGTTGAACCGGTGCGATTTGCTCCATGAAAGCTCACTTTCTGCCCCGCCTCGTCTCAACTGGCAACGACAGGAGACGCGCTGACTAACTCATTCAAATAGGCGCACAAAGCGTTCGATGCCCTGCTGCTGTTTCTTGCGAGCCGAATTACTCGCGGCCAAAGCCAGGGACGGACGGCTGCGTATATCCCGAAACTGCTCCCGGAAAACCCACCTTCGCAATCAACAAACCGCTGCATCGCGGGCAACTCAAAATCAATTTCGTCAGAGATCGCCTTCACCACGCCGAAGGCGACTCCTCTGGCCTCCGCCGCTCGCGCTACCGAAGCAGCCTCCATGTCTACCGCTTGAGCGCCAAAGGAATCCCGCAGCTTGGCCTTTTGCTCCGGACTGGCCACGGATCCGAAGCTCACCAGAAGACCATTTCCGCCTTCTACGCTAGTGCTGCTTGCGTCGCCCGCGTTGATCACCTGACTGGGCCGCAAGATGTCCGCCACCTTCAACACCGGATCAAGGGCGCCAGCGAACCCTACCGAGTACACCAGCTTAGGATGAAAAAGCGCGATGATCGCCTCGGTAGCTCGCCGGGCTGCAGTCGCGCCGATCCCACCGCAGATCAAGACAGTCTCGCCATTTTGAAAAAAGCGCGATCGGCGGCCATCATGCTCCCGATCCTGAACCTGCCATTTCTTCACCAACGGGCGGACCTCTCGCTCAAGCGCTGCCACGATTGCGATGTTAGGCATAGCCGTTCGCCCGAAACCAGTCGACGGCTCGTTGTAGCGCGTTGTCTACTGGCACGATTTTCCATCCCAACTCGTGCTCCGCTTTCGCTGAACAGGCGAACATCTTCTTCTTACCCATCCGCACAGTATCCACGGTCGCCCGCGGCTCACGCCGCAGCACCGTCCCAGTGATGGCCTCATCCACCACCCCGGCGGCAAGGGCGAATATGTATGGCAATTTGATTGTTGGCGATGGCAGACCAGTAATCTGGCTGAGTTTGTCGAGGATCTGTTTCAAGGTCAGATCTTCCCCGCCGAGGATGTACCGTTCGCCCGTCTTCCCTTTTTCCAGCGCCGCAACGTGGCCTCGCGCACACTCCCGTACATCCACAAGATTGAGCCCCGTTTCAACGTAAGCCGGAAACTTTCGTTTTAAGAAGTCCACTACTATACGACCCGTTGGCGTCGGTTTCACATCCTGCTCGCCCACTGGCGTGGTCGGATTCACCGTGACAACGTGCATCCTGCTACGACCAGCCTCCATCGCCACCTGCTCCGCCATATATTTCGATCGTTTGTAGTGGCCAATCATGTCAGCCAGCGAAACAGGCGATTCCTCATCGGCGGGCTGCCCGTCGGATGTGAAACCTATCGTGGCGACGCTTGAGGTATAAACGACTCGTTGCACTCCTTGCTTCCTGGCCGCCTCCAGCAGTGCGCGCGTCCCGTGGACGTTGGACCGGTACATCTCGTTGGGATCGCGCACCCAGAGCCGGTAATCAGCCGCTACGTGAAAAACGGTGTCGCAACCCGAAATCGCTTTCTCCAACGAAACCGGGTCGCGCAAATCGCCCACGGCAGTATCGGCGTTCAGCCCTTGCAGATTTTTCAGATTGCTGGTTGGACGGACAAGCAGTCGCAGATTGGCGCCCTGATCTGTAAGAACGCGTGCAACGTGGGAACCGAGAAATCCGGTTGCGCCTGTGATGAAAGCTTTCAAAGCAGAGTTTCAGTCCTTGCGAAAATCGCCCGCATCGCAGCCGATCTCGACCGCGATAACAGCTTATTTGCTCGCGTAGTGAGCCGCTCCCAGAAAATGCAGCGAGACGTACGGTTCGTCGCCTACCACCCAACTGTCGTGACCGGGAGGTCCGGGTGGGATGTAAAACAGCATTCCGGCACGTAGTTCATGGACAGTACCATCTTCCATCGCTGCCGTAGCACATCCTGAGAGCACCATTCCAACGTGCTCGACATTACAACGGGAGGCACCCACTCCAGGCCCGACATGAAGTGACCACTTCCATCCCGGTTGATACGTGGCTCGTCCGATGGTCATCCCACCGAGGTGTACGACTTCAAATTTGCCCTTTTCGAACGTCCGCACCTCGTCGGGCTGCTCAAAGCGCTTGAGAATCGTGTCCATCCCAGGCATGCCAAACAACTCCAAAACTCAAACACACGATTGCTCCACGATCAGTAACTAGTTACCGTTCTTCTCCATCACCTTCGCATACGTCGTCAGCGCGAGCAGCGGGAAATACTGCCGGTACAAGTGATAGATCAGATAGAACACGCGAGGGAAACCGGTTCCGGTATCGAACTTCTCGTCCCATGAGCCGTCGCTCCTCTGCGTGCGCATCAAGTAAGCAATGCCGCGCGCCACGCAGTCGCTGCGTGTGTCGCCGGCAGCCAGTAAGCCGAGAATCGCCCAAGCCGTTTGCGAAGCTGTGCTGTCACCCTGCCCGCGAAGAGTCGGGTCATCGTAAGAGCCGACCGTCTCTCCCCAACCACCATCCGGATTCTGCACCATGCGCAGCCATTCCGCACCCTGCTGGATGCACGGCTCGTGCAAGTCCATACCAATCGCTTCCAGCCCACGTAACACGAGCGCGGTTCCGTAGATGTAGTTCACTCCCCAGCGGCCGAACCAGCTTCCATCCGGTTCCTGTTCGCTCCTAATGAACTTGATCGACTTCTTCACCGCCGGATGATTCTTGTCGTATCCATACGTCGCCAACATCTCCAGAATGCGCCCGGTGATGTCGACCGTCGCCGGATCGAGCATAGCGTTGTGATCGGCGAAGGGCACGTACTGAAACACCATGCGATCGTTGTCTTTGTCGAACGATGCCCAGCCGCCGTTCTTGCACTGCATCGAAAGAATCCAGTCGATCGCCCGCTGCACCGACTCGCGCTGGTAACGTCCGTTCGGATGCTCCACACGGCTCAGCGCCAGGCAAACCATCGCGCTGTCATCCACATCGGGGTAGAACTCATTGTTGAACTCGAAGTACCAGCCACCCGGCTGACCCTCCGGATTCTTCACCTTCCAGTCGCCAACATTCCGCACCTGTTTCTGCAGAATCCAGTCGGCACATTTCACCATCCGCGGATCCGTGGCTGGTACACCCGCCTCGCCCAACGCAAAGAGTGCGTACGCCGTGTCCCACACGGGCGACATGCAAGGCTGCATACGGAAGGTATCTTCTTCTTCAATTCCAAGTTTTTCGAACTCGTCCATCGCGCGAATGACCTGCGGATCGTCCAGCGAATATCCCAGACAGCGAAGCGCAATAATTGCGTTCATCATCGACGGATAGATTGCGCCCAGCCCATCGCTCATCTCGAATCGCTCGAGCATCCATTTCTCCGCGCTCTTTAATGCAACCGACCGCAACGGCCGCACGTGCACCCGCTCAAACCAGTGCGTCACGCGATCGATCACCAAAAAGAAATTCCGCCATGAAACCAACTTCTTCGCCCAGTGCAGGTGCATGCGCGATTTATGCATGCCGCCCACAAATAGTTCTTCGACGCCCATCTCACGCGGAATCTTCTTGAACGGCTTCTTGGCGTAGCAAATAGAGAGCGGCACCAGGATGGCCCGCGACCACGACGAAATTTCGTAGATGTTGAACCAGAACCAGTTCGGAAACAACACGATCTCCGGAGGAATCGCCGGCACCGCGTCGTAGTCGTATTGCCCAAAGAAGCAGAGATAAATCTTGGTAAACGTATTGACTTCCGTGACACCGCCCATCTCCAGGATCTTCTTGCGTGCGCGTTCTAAGGCAGGATGGTCGGCTGTGTACCCGGCTAGCTTCAACCCGAAGTATGCCTTCACCGAGGCGCTGATATTGGAAGGCCCACCGACATAAATGCTCCAACCCCCGTCTTGGTTCTGGTGGCGAAGAATCCAGTTCGCAGCTTTCTGGAAACGCTCCTGATTCCCCGTCCCAAGCAGCGTGTGAAGCAGGATGTAATCCGACTCAAGCGTACTGTCGGCTTCGAGTTCTCCACACCAGTATCCTTCGTCGTGCTGCTGCGAGAAGAGATACTTCCGCGCCGCTGCAATCGCCGCGGTAACCCGGCTGCTCAATTCTTCAATTTTTCCGAATCGTAGCTGAGGATTAGAACCGAGATTTTCAGCGGCTAAATTGGCATCGGGGGAGTTGTTGTCCATGCATGTACTCCAACAAAAACATTCCGTAGAGACGTAGATTGCTACGTCTCTCTAACTAGTTCACCGGGGCAGAGGCAATCGCTTCCACAATCTCCGGGGGCAACCCAAACCGTACGTTCTCGGGCATGACTTCCAGCTCCTGCACGTTGGTAAATCCCTTTTTCTGCAGAAACGAAACAGTTTCTTCCACCAGATGTTCCGGGGCTGAAGCGCCAGCCGTAAGGGCGATCGTCTTAACAGCTTTCATCCACTCCGGTTCGATGTCATTGCAGCTGTCGATCAAATGGGCATTGGTACCAAGATTGCGCGCCACCTCGACTAGACGGTTCGAATTGGAGCTGTTCTCCGAACCCACCACCAGCAGCAAATCCGACTCCGATGCAACCTGCTTCACCGCAACCTGACGGTTCTCTGTCGCATAGCAGATGTCCTGGGCCGCCGGTCCCTTGATGTTGGGAAACTTCTTCCTTAACGCAGCAATGATGTCCTTCGTCTCATCCAAGCTCAGCGTAGTCTGTGTCAGGTACGCCACGCGATTCGGGTCCGGGACGTCCAGCGCTGCCACCTGCTCGGGCGATCCCACCACCTGCGTGACTAGCGGAGCCTCACCCAGCGTTCCAATGACCTCGTCGTGGTCCTTATGCCCAATCAGAATGAGCGAGTAGCCTTCCTTGGCGAACTTAACGGCTTCGACGTGAACCTTCGTCACCAGTGGACAGGTCGCGTCGATGACGCGCAGCCCCCGCTTGGCGCTGTGTTCGCGCACTTCGGGAGAGACGCCATGTGCGCTGTAAATAATGCGCTCACCGTTCGGCACTTCGTCTTCGCTGTCGACAAAAATGGCGCCCTTGCCGCGCAACTCCTCCACGACAAAACTATTGTGGACGATTTCCTTACGGACGTAGATCGGCGGGCCAAACGTCTCGAGCGCGATCCGCACCACGTCGATGGCACGTACCACTCCGGCACAGAAGCCGCGCGGCTTCAGCAACAACAAAGTCTTCCCATCGGTATTCGCTAGAATTCCAGTCACGATATTGCGGTCCCCCAAGAATGTCGCTTGTCGCCGCCCGAGAACCTAGAAAAGTTTGATCCCGCCGGGTGCAAGCCGCCCACAACCCCTACATTTAGGGTACACGATGCCCATTGTGGCGATAGCAATAAAGTACTGAAAAAGAACCGGGATGGTCAATGTAAACCAAAGAAATCGTGGTAATTAGCAGCCATCCGTCGAAAATCGGGGTTGATTGGGGCCAATCCTCACTGCGCTGCGACCCTAATCATTACGGGGTCCCGAGCCAAAGGGTAGCTTTCCGCGTTCTCCGTCCCCCGTGTACAGTCCCAGATCTCAGATTCATGAGGTGTGCATATGCGGACTTGCGTGCTTATCGCGCCTTTGATCGCAGCACTGAGCATCGTTGCTGCTGCCCAGCCACCTTTAACGAATGAATCGGATCGAGAAGATGGCCAAGGCCGGACTCGGCGACGACGTTATCGTATCAATGATTCAAAGCCAGCCCGGACATTACGACGTGACGCCAGATACGCTGGTTTCAGCTAAATGCAGGACTTTCCGACAAAGTCCTCGCAGCAATGGCCGCTAAGAACACAGCACCTCCGCCTGGAAAAGAAACAGACGAATACGAGGACCTTGAAATCGGCGTTTATCACAGGGTCAAGGATGTGTGGACCATCATTGCGACTGAGCCCGTGAACTGGAAGACAGGCGGAGTTCTCAAATCGTTCGCTAGTCAAGGCATCGTCAAGGGCGACATAAACGGACGGCTGCAAGGTCCGGCGAGCGTACCAAGATGAATACTCCGTTGGAATTGATTATCAAGACGCCTGACGGAGTTGAAGCCACCGACTTTCAACTGGTGCGTCTGCACGTCCAAAGCGATGCGCGCGAATTTCGAACGGTAACCGGCCTGGTGTTCCACTCTTCTGGGGACTCTACGCGGGATGCGATTCCCTTTGAGCAGAAGCGGATTGCCAAGCGCACCTATAAAATCACGCTTCCGGACACCGCTCCCCTAGGGGAATATGCATTTCTGGCGCGTGGACTGACGGGTCGTCGGCGAGCGGCTCTGCGGAGAAAGCCTACACATTCCACCTAGTTGAGTGATTTGCCGTCAGCGGCGCAAAGAAAATGTCACTCGCAACGATTTGCCTGAGCCACTAACACCTTCCGGGCTACCTCTCGAACTCGCTTTGCTTCGAGTTGAGTGAAGGTGTCTTCAAAAATGTCGTCCGGTATGCCTTTCGCGGTAATTTCCAGAAGAAGACCGTGGTTTCGATAGAACTCAATCAGCGGTGCTGTGCTCCGCTCGTAGGCTTCAAGTCGCTCTTTGATCGATTCGGGCCGGTCATCCTCCCGCTGGAACAGTTTGCCCTCACAGCAATCGCACTTCCCCTCTTCCTTTGCTCGACGTTCCGTGACGTGATAGACCGCCTTGCATTTTTCGCAGGTTCTGCGTCCCTCCAACCGCGTAACGATTTCGCCAAACGGAAGGCTATAATTCACAGCCGCCGATAGCTTTAAACCTTCAGCGCCCATCAACTGTTTTAGCAATTCAGCCTGCGCCAACGTTCGTGGGAAGCCGTCCAGTATGAATCCCCCTGGGCACTGGAGACAGCTCTTCCTCTCACGCACCATGGCCCACACGGTCTCGTCCGGCACGAGTTCGCCGCGACGCATATAGGCCAACGCTTCCTTCATGGCGGCAGTTTGATTGCCGTCGGCGCGGCTGCCCGCCGTCCTGAAAACGTCTCCTGTCGATGGATGACAGGCCCGAGGGCGCCGATGGAGTCGCTCAGCCTGCGTCCCCTTACCCACTCCAGGTGCGCCCAGCAAGATCAGCCTCCAGAGAAGTAGGGCCGGCTCTGGCGTGGTTTCGCATTGCGATGAGGGCCCCTCAATCCAAGCCGCTCGGTTGTTCATCGTCATGGGCTGACTGTAGGTGGGACCCGACACGCTCGCTGTGACGGAAATCACAATCCCCAGAGCCTCAGAACACATATGGAGTCGAATGGCCCTATCGTGCCCCCGCCTACCCTCACCGTGCCATTGTGGCCATTCGTGCGGTGTTGCATCATGTTGGCGTCTTCCAAGACTGCCAGGTCACGCGAAGAAAATGCTAGAACTGAGCTCAAGACGGACAGCCACTCCCCGGGCTTCGGTCGCCGTGGGGAGCCAACAGACGCGCAGACTCCTTCTCGCTCTGGTTCTGCTACTGGCCGCACTGGCTGCGGTTCTAGTCAAAGATCGAGATTTTTGGTTCGGCGGCGGTTCGGCAACGATTGAAACTCATACTCCAGAAACTTCCGCCCCCATTCAAACGCCCGTAAATCCCGCTACGCAGCCCAATCAGACAGTCCAGGAGCACCCCTCAAAGAAGCGGACGATTCCAGCAGTTCTGGTACAGGGGACACCGGAAAAGGCTCCCGCCGTAACCACGAAGCTGACCATCCCTCCGCTCAACGTCGAAGTCGTGGCGGGCAGTAAGCACAGCACCCTTCGTCCTGGAAACAATGCCACCAAGCTGGAGATCGCGACTCCCGCAACGAAATCCGCACCTCAGATCGAAGCGGCCACCAACGCCGCACAGCATGAAGCTCTTGGCGCCGCCGCTAACCGGCCTTCCTATCCGCCGCTGGCTGAGCACATGAACGTGCAGGGATCAGTGGTATTACAGGCACTGATTGGAGCCGATGGAACTATTGAGAACCTTCGGGTAATGAGCGGACCGGCGATTCTGGCCCCCGCCGCCCAACAGGCAGTCCGGGAGTGGCACTTCAAACCCATCATTCAGAACGGTCAGGCCGTGGAGTCGAAGGCCACGATAACCGTAAACTTCACGATCAAGGTCGCTGACAATTCCGCCAACGCGACGATTGCTGAGAGCCGTCCCGAACAGATCCTGGTTCTGACCCGCTGATTCTTGTTCTCCCGATAACTCACAGGCCTGCCACCTGAGTTTCTATCGAATCATTGTCAGGCGTTCGCTCTAATCATCTGCTCGGCGTGCTTGCGGGAAGTGTCAGTCAGTTTTGCTCCGCTCAGCATACGCGCCACTTCCTCGGTGCGCTCCTCGCCGGTGACCGGACGGATGCTCGTCCGAGTCCTTCCTGCCGATTCCTTCTTTTCAATTACGTAATGCTGATCACCGAAGGTCGCAATCTGTGGCAGGTGCGTCACGCACAAAACCTGATTCGATTTCGAAAGTGACTTTAACTTCTTCCCCACCGCCTCAGCGGCGCGGCCACCGATACCAGTATCGATTTCGTCGAAAACCATCGTCTTCTGGGCTCCCCATTTCCCGCGTTGCTTGCGGGAAGCGGAGTCTTGGGTGCCCCATTTCTCGCGCGCTTTTTGCGCGAGAAGTGGGGATTTCCCGGTGTCCACGCTGGCCTTCAGCGCCAGCATCACACGCGACAATTCCCCACCCGAAGCAATGTGTTCCAGTTGCCGCATCGGCTCACCAGGATTGGTGGAAATCATGTAGACGACCTGGTCGAAACCAGCAGTTGTCCAGCCCCGCTCTTCCTCGGAATGGGTCTTGTCGATACGAAACGATGACTTCATGGCCAAATCGTTGATCTCAGCCTCAACCAACTTTTCCAGCTTGCGCGCCGCGTCGCTTCGCTTCTTCGACAAGGCCCTCGCCGCCCGCAGGTACTCGTCAGCTGCAGAGGTCAACTCCCCTCGCAACTGCCGCAGAATTTCGTCCTTGTTTTCGACTTCTGACAATTTGCGGGAAACATCCGCTCCAAACCGAATCACCTCATCCAATGCAGGACCGTATTTCCGCTTCAAACGGTCAAGCAGCGCGAGCCGATCCTCGACTTCTACGAGATGCTCCGGTGAAGCCTGAATGCCTCCAGCATAATCCCGCAGCGTTGCGCCGACATCTTCCACGCTGATGCGCGCCGACTGCAACGCGGCGAGCGCCTCCTGAAACTTCGGCTCGTAGCGGGCTAACTCCTCAACCTGTTTTTGCGCGGCTCGCAGCGTTGAAGCAGTCGATCCGCTTCCTTCATAGAGCAGATCAAATGCGTTCATCGCCGCGCTGTATATCTTCTCTGCATTCGCAAGGACTCGCTTCTCCGCTTCCAACCGCTCGTCTTCGCCGCCCTGCAACTTTCCCTCTTCGATCTCGCGCTTCTGAAAGATCCACAAATCGACCAGACGCAAACGATCTTGCTCTCCGCGTTCGAGTTCGTCGATCCGCGTTCGCATCTCTTTCCACTTGGCGAAAGCCTCGGCCACCGGCTCAAGATCGCTTCCAGCAAAGGCATCCAACAGCTCGAGACGAGCCGGTCCATCAAAAAGCAGGATTGCTTCGTTTTGCGCGTGAATTACCGCCAGTTGCGGCGCCAACTGCTTCAATACGGAAACGGTCGCAGGCTGATTGTTGACGAACACACGCCCTTTACCGCCCCCAGCAATCTCACGACGCAAGATCAGGCTAGCGTCGTCGGATTCGTCCAATCCATTCGCATCCAGAACCTTCTGGACGGATTTCTCGATGCTGCCCTCTACCTCAAACACGGCAGCGACAACGGCCTTCTCGGTCCCTGAGCGAATTACATCGCTCGAGGCCTTATCGCCAAGCAGAAGCGCCAGCGCGTCGATCAGGATCGACTTCCCCGCCCCAGTTTCTCCCGTAAGCAGGTTCAATCCCGGCCCAAATTCCACCAGCAGATTGTCGATGACCGCGTAGTTCTCAAGCCGCAATTCACTCAGCACGGGCTGTTCCTGGGACGCAGAGTTGAGCGCAGCATAGCACGAAAAACCCGTCGCGATAGATCGAGTAATTAGAGGCCATCGACGAGAGTCCCACATCAGCCGTAACCGACGCTGCAGTCCTCGGCGATCTCAGCTGGACGTTCTTTCGCGACCTCGGCGGTAAAACCACTTAAACCGCCGAGACACAGAGAACTTCCGCCGAGCGCACAAAGGAATCCCCGCGAACATACGGCAAATTCCCGTTGCACCAAATCCCTTGCTATCATCATCTAAGTCACGTCAACAAATCATTCATGGCTATAGCCGGGCAGTATTCGGTCCAAACCGACTCTCATCCCATTCCTTCAACCATGCAAGCCGCGGTCTACCGCGGCATCAATGACGTCCGCCTGGAAAGCGTGGCGGTGCCTTCCATCGGTCCCGGGGAAATACTCGTACGCGTGCATTCCTGCGGCGTTTGCGGAACGGACCTCAAGAAAATCTCAACCGGATCTCACTCCGCGCCACGTATCTTTGGACACGAAACCTCAGGCGTAGTCGCCACGGTTGGTGCCGAGGTGACGAAATATCGTCCCGGCGACCGGGTCATAGTCTTTCATCACATCCCTTGTCGCCAGTGCTTTTATTGTCAGAACAAAACTTTCGCTCAGTGCGCCACGTACAAAAAGGTCGGGTGCACGGCAGGATTTGAACCCTCAGGCGGCGGATTCGCTGAATACGTCCGCGTCTTGGACTGGATTGTCGAACACGGAACGGTTCGAATTCCAGATGGAGTTTCTTTCGAGCAGGCCTGCTTTGTCGAACCTGTAAATACTTGCCTGAAAGGCGTTTACACACTCAACCTGCGCCCCGGCGAAACCGTCCTCACGATCGGCCAAGGTCCGATCGGCATCGTCCTGAGTGCCCTGGCGAAACGAGCGGGCGTCACCTTAATTACTTCCGATTTGTATCCCGAGAGGCTTAGAATAGGTTCAAGTTTCGGATTAGACCTTACAATTGATGCTTCGCGGACAAATGTTGTAGAGCGGGTCCGGGAGTTAACCCACGGTCGAGGCGCTGACGCAGTGATTCTGGCGGTCGGCGGAAATTCCTTGATTCGTACGGCGATGGATGCGGCCCGTCCCGGAGGCCGAGTATTGCTATTTGCGCAGACGCAGCACGGCGAGGCAGTGATTGATCCTGCCGCCGTCTGCGTCGATGAAAAAAGTTTGTTGGGCTCTTATAGCGCTTCGGTCGATCTGCAAGAGGAGTCGGCTCGTTTTGTGATGGATCGCGAGATGGATTTGGAACGGTTGATTAGCCATCGCTTCCCGCTTACCGAGAGCGTACAAGCCTTGGATCTGGCTGCACACCCTCAACCCTCTTCCATGAAGGTCGTGATCCAGCCTGGCACTACATGGAAACTCTAGATTTTTCCGCTGGCTCCGCGTCGTCTTGTTTGACAGTGGGTTTTGTATACAGGGCACATTTTTCTGCAGTAGAAGGCGCGCTCTTCAGCGCGTCGTCAGGTCTTTGACTAGGTAGTAGTGTGAAACTGCGGCATTGGGCGATAGAGCGGCGCTTTGGGGCCGCGTTGAGTGAAATCAGGTTTCGCAAGGCTTTAAAACCTGCGACGCTCGGTCCAACTCAGAAGGAACTTTGAAGTGAATGGAAAAATGACGGCTGCCGTCCTGTACGGCAAAGAGGACCTGAAGATCGAGAAGGTACCCATTCCCCGCGTCGGCGACGGCGAGGTATTGGTCAAGGTCCAGGTCGCCTTAACCTGCGGTACTGATCTCAAGGTGTATCAGCGGGGTTACCACGCACGAATGATTGTCCCCCCGGCTCTCTTCGGCCACGAATTGGCTGGCGTCATCGAAGAGGTGGGTGCCGGAGTTACGGCCTTCAAGAAAGGCATGCGCGTGGTTGCGCTCAACTCCGCCCCGTGCCAGATGTGCTTCTACTGCTCCAAGCACCAGGAGAATCTCTGCGAAGACCTGCTGTTCAACAACGGCGCTTACGCTGAATATATCCGCGTCCCGCGGCGCATCGTTGAAGCCAACATGCTGATCATTCCCGCCAACGTCACTTTCGAAGATGCGGCGATGACCGAACCGCTGGCCTGCGTCCTCCGCGGATTGCACGAAACCGGCGTCGAGATCGGAGACACCGTTGCGATTCTGGGCGGTGGCCCGATTGGACTCATGTTTGTGCAGGTCGCCCGCGCCATCGGTTGCAACGTGATTTCGGTAGTTAAGCGCGACGGTCAGGTCGAGGCAGCCCGCCAGATGGGCGCACACGAAATTATCCAGACCACGAAGACTGAAAATGTCGTCGATGCGGTGCGCGCGCTCTCTCCGCAAAAACGTGGATGCGATGTGGTGATTGAGGCTGTTGGAAAGCCCGAGGCCTGGGAATGGGCAGTTGACATGGTCCGCAAAGGAGGGACCGTCAATTTCTTCGGTGGCTGTGCCAGCGGAACCAAAGTGCAGTTAGAGACCAACCGCCTGCATTATTCCGAAATCACACTCAAGGCAACGTTCCATCACACACCGGAGACGGTTCGTCGGGCTTTTGGTCTTATCGCTGCCAAGAAGATCCGCCCGACCGATTACATCACCGGTGAGGCGCCCCTGTCGCGCCTGCAGCAGGTGTTGCGTCACATGCTGAATCGCGGTGGCGATATCAAGACGGCTATCATCCCCGGCCATTGAGTTGTCGTGTGATTGATGTTTGTCATCCTGAGCGGAGTCGGGCGAATGAGCAAAACGAATCGCCTGCTGGAGTCGAAAGACTGTCCTGAGGTGAGGTCGAAGGAATCCCTACCCTGGTCACATTGCCGTAGGCGTATCTGGGAATTCTCACGATGCCATTAACGAAGTTTGTGTGAATGCAGTGAAACGAGATCAGGGATGACACAAGCAGCGGCGCAAAATTCGCTCTCCCCGCAGGCCGCTCTCGGCTGGAGTCGCCTCCCTACCGCTTATGCTATTCCCGCGACTGCGCCTACGCTCGACGAAGCCCGCGAATACTGCGCCCGTCTGGCTCGTTCGCATTACGAGAATTTCTCTGTAGCGAGCTGGTTTTTGCCCAAGCGCTTGCGCCAGCACTTTTTCAACGTCTACGCCTACTGCCGCATCTCGGATGATCTCGGCGACGAAGTTGGTGACACCGCCGCTTCTCTGGAACTGCTTGACCAGTGGCAACGCGAACTCGATGCGTGTTATCGCGGATCGCCGAAGCATCCCGTACTTGTTGCCCTGGCTGAGACCGTCCGCCAATTCGATATCCCGCAACGTGAGTTCTCCGATCTTTTGACCGCCTTCCGCCAGGATCAGACGGTCACTCGCTTCGAAACCTTCAATGACGTTCTCAGCTATTGCCACTACTCGGCAAATCCGGTAGGCCATCTCGTTCTCTATCTCTGCGGATATCGCGATCAGGAGCGGCAGCAACTTTCCGATTTCACCTGTACGGCCCTGCAACTGGCAAATTTCTGGCAAGATGTCAGCGTCGATTGCACCAAAGGCCGCATCTATCTTCCGCTTGAGGACCTGTGCCGCTTTGGAGTAGGTGAAGCAGACATCGTGCACCATCAGAACACTCACGCCTTCTGCACGATGATGAAGTTTGAAGTTGAGAGGGCCCGGGACTGGTTCCATCGAGGTCTTCCACTGGTAGGAAAGGTTGATCGCGAGCTCGCGATCGATCTCGGTCTCTTCAGCCGTGGAGGCCTTGAAATCCTGAACGCGATCGAAAAACAGGGCTACGCCGTTCTCGGAAATCGCCCGGCGATCTCCAAGAGGCGCAAGCTCGCGCTCGTCGGGAAAGCGGCTCTGGACAAGTTGCTCGGAAGCATGACAAGAAGCAAGCACCACCAAACTCGGTCGAACGGAGCAGCCCAGTGATGTCCGCCGGCGCCCAGCAAGTTCCGATTCCGTGGACTCCGGCTCCACCACAGCTGATTATGGCGTACTCCGTATGCAAAGGAATCACGCGCCAAAACGCGAAGAATTTCTACTATGGATTCCTGGTTCTCCCGCGCCGCAAGCGCGAAGCACTGTGCGCCGTATATGCGTTCATGCGCCGCTGCGACGACATCACCGACGATCCCAAGTTGAGTCCGCCTGAACGCCGACAGCAACTCGACACCTGGCTTGATTCCCTGCACCGGGCGCAGCAAGGCCAGCCGACCGATGACGCCATCCTGCTTGCCTTGACCGATGCCCAGCGCCGCTATGCCATCCCAGCCGGTTTGCTTGACGAATTGGCGCACGGGACGGCAATGGACGTCGAAGAAACCGAGGCAGCGCAGGCGAGCGGCCTCACAGTTCAATACAAGACTTTCGAGGATCTGCGGCTTTACTGTTACCGAGTCGCCTCGGTTGTCGGCCTCGTGTGTATTCACATCTTCGGATATCGCGACCCCGCGGCTGAACCGTTAGCTGAGCGTTGCGGGTTGGCGTTCCAACTGACGAACATCATTCGTGACGTGAAGGAAGACGCGAGCCTAGGCCGCGTCTACCTTCCGGAAGAAGATCTGGCGAAATCGGGACTGTCGGTTTCCGACGTTCTCACTCCGGCCGACCCAGCGCGCCTCCGCCCGGTGCTCGCCCTCGAAGCGGATCGCGCCCGAGAGTTCTACGCTTCCGGTGACGAGTTGATCGCGTATATCGCCGAAGACAGCCAGCCGGCACTCTGGGTGCTGATCAATATTTATCGCGGGCTGCTTGAGAAGATCGCTTTGAAGCAATACGACGTCTGCACCGCAAAGGTCGCACTTAGCAGATGGGAAAAGCTGCGCATCCTCGGGAAAGGCTTCCTCAGGCGACTCACATGAAGCCACAGTCTGGTTCTGTCATCCTGAGCGGCGTGGATACTTCGCCAATGCGAAGGATCCCGGAGTCGAAGGATCCCGATCACTGTGCCATGACATGCGACGAATAAAGGAATTCTTACGATGCGACTGATCCCATAACGACTGGCCGAGGGCCTTCACACCACAGAGTTAATGTCCACGCCATCCCAATCCACTGTCGCCATCGTCGGAGGCGGCCTCGCCGGACTCGCCGCCGCCTGTGCACTTTCCAGTGTTGGCTTCCGCGTTACGTTGTTTGAGAAGCGTCCCTTCCTCGGGGGCCGCGCCTCGTCGTATGAGCATCCCGGCACGGGAGAGGTCGTCGACAACTGCCAGCACGTCCTGTTCCGGGTCTGCACGAATCTGGTTGAGTTCTTCGAACGAATCGGGGTGGCCAACCAAATTCGCTGGTTCGACCGAATGAACTTCATCGAGCCCGGCGGCCGCACTTCGGTGATGAAGTCTGCTTTGCTTCCCGCGCCGATGCATACTGCGCCATCCTTCTTGAATTTCGCTTTTCTCAGTGCCGCCGACAAACTCTCCGTGACACGCGCGCTGATCCCGCTGACTCTGACCCAGCAGCCGGACAACGGGCAATCATTCCAGCAATGGCTCAACCGTCACGGCCAGACTCCGCGTGCTGTCTCGCGCTTCTGGCACCCGATCCTGGTCAGTGCGCTCAGCGAGGAACTCGACCGCATCTCCGTTTCCGCCGCCGCTCAAGTCGTCCGTGAATCGATGAAGTCGCCCGCTGCCCGGCAGATGGGGGTACCGACGCTCCCGCTGACCGATCTCTACAATGCCGCCGGCGATTACGTCCGCGCTCGCGGAGGCGTTTTGCAATTCCGCTCCGTGGTCGACAAATTTTCGCTTGACGGCTCTCAGGTCCGATTGAGCACCCGAGGGAAGGAAGGTTCCGAGGAGAGCTTCGATTACTTGATCCTGGCCCTCCCCTTCGACGCTCTTGATTCCCTGCTCCCACAAATGCCCCAGAGCGCGCCCATTCGCGAAAGGCTCACCCATTTCGAAAATTCGCCGATCACCGGCATTCATCTCTGGTTCGACCGCCAGATCAGCGATCTCGATCACGCCGTACTTCTGGATCGAACCATCCAATGGATGTTTCACAAATCGCGCCTCCAGCCGATGCGCACACAAAACGGAAACGGCTCATCTGGGGGCAGCTATATCGAGCTGGTGGTCAGTTCCTCGAAAACGCTAATCGACAAGACGCGCTCCGAAATTGTCGATCTCGCACTGGGTGAAGTCCGCGAGTTCTTCCCTGCTGCTCGCAAGGCGAATCTCGTAAAGTCCACCGTAATTAAGGAATTGAACGCGACCTACTCCCCGCGCCCCGGCATCGATGCACATCGCCCAACGCCAATCACATCGTGGCCCAACGTATTTCTTGCCGGCGACTGGACGGCCACAGGATGGCCGGCCACCATGGAGGGGGCGGTGCGCAGCGGATATCTTGCGGCCGAAGCCCTCACCCGCGCTGCCGGCATGAAAGACCAGAAATTTCTATCTCCCGATCTTCCCGCTAGCGGATTTATGCGCTTCTTCGGATGAGTTAGTATCGCCGGACTCAATCGCGCCTGCCCTCAGCGGTAACTAAACTTCTGTGACTCCATGCCGATACCGTTGGCATGGATGAGCGCACGATCGAACCGCGCAAGAGATGTGGGCAGTTGCCGAAGTGGCGTGGGAGGACGACAGAGGTAGGTTCTTTCGTACACCGACGACGCTGGAGGACACCTCGCCGTCTGGGGCTTGTGTTCGTGTCCAACAGCGGTTCAACATCGGGTCACGGCTCACCATCCGGTGGCTTCGTTGAGCAATTCTCCGCCATAGCAAGAAACTGCCGGAGTGATGGCTGAGAATTCCTGCTGGGGCTACTGCGCGAGCCGGGCACTAGCAGCAATATCTCGGCGCAGAACAAGCCAGCAAAAGCAGCTGCACCGGTTGAACTCGCACCAGCGCAACCAGCCGTGGTGAAATCCGAGCCTCCCCAAATTCCAAGCCGAAGCCCCGTTCGGGCAGAAGTAACACAGCGGGCTGCTGCACCCATTGAGCTGGAAGCAAATGCTCAGCAAGCACACAGGGACCTAAGCCTGCTCGCAACAGCGCCGCTCTCGCCAATATCGGTCACGCCACCGAGTCCACACCGCCGTACCCCCGGCCAGCATCAAGAAGTTCCGGTACGTCCGTTCGTTCTGAAAGGAAAGTCATGCAACCGAAGACTCTCTTTCCGCAATTCTGGCGCCGTCACCAGGACGGAGACGGGCCCGCGAAGTCCACATCCACGGAGGCTCCAGTGAACACGCCCTCGACCCACGCCACCGACGCAGCGAACGGACCACGCGGCGATCTCCTGTCATACGAGGATATCTACCGCGCCGCCGGCATCATGAGCCCCGGCTCCGGATACGCCATTCACAAAGTCGTAGAGATGCTGAACGGCGACCGCATTCGCGACCTCTCGAAAGACGTGACGCGCTCGTGCGTGCTCATGGCGCTCGACGCAGCGGGCATCTAAGCCGACGAATTGCTCACCGATGCCACCCGTCGCCAGAATGCGCTGAATGCTTATGAAGCGGCCCAGCGGGAACAATTGGAAGACTTCGAGGCGCATAAAGCAAAGAGAATTCCCGGATCGAAGAAGAGATCGAAAAGATTCGTGCTCAATACGCCCAGCGCATGCAGGCAAATCTTGACCTGGTGGCGAAAGAGCAAGACGCGCTGCGCAATTGGCAGAATGCGATGCAGAGCGAAAGCCAGCGTATCGCCGAGGTCATCGAACTCTGCGGCAATCAGCCGGCACCGGCCAAAACGAATTCACCCGTGGCCGCGACGGGAAGGCAAGCCTCTGGCGACAAGCCGACACCGGCTCTGAAAGGAGTCTCGTAAGTACGCGCAGCGCTTCGCGAGGCAACTCATTACAGCATCTACTGCGTAGCTTTTACCCTGCGACAGGCAACCAGCAGCTTCGTCCAGGGCTCGTCGTCCAGTTTGCTGATCTGCACCACGGGGTGGCGATTGGTTGTGTCGTGGATGAACTGACCGTCGCCGATAAACATCCCCGTATGCGTGATGTCTTTGGCCGACGAACCAAAAAACAGCAGGTCACCGGGCTGCAGATCTTGGCGCTTCACTACTGTCACGCCGTTCCACGCTGCCTGCTGGTCGGCATCCCTGGGCATCGTGACGCCTCGCGCTCGTACGAGCATCTGCGTAAAACCGGAGCAGTCAAATCCAAAGCTCGAAGTGCCTCCCCATAAATAAGGAATTCCAAGAAAGTGTTTCGCCAGTTCAATCGATTCGGAAATCGACAGCTGCTTTGGATCAGAAGTCACATCGCCCGTCTGAATCCATGCCATCGTTAAACCAGGCAAGTGTACGCGCAACCACCCTTCCGGTACGTGTTTTTGCGGCTTTGCGGTTTTTTGCGCCGAATCTTGTGCGATTTCTAATCTCGTCTCGAAAGGCACGGTGATCACCGGCTTGTGCTTCGTCACGTCGGGCTCGGCGTAGACATTCGCAAAGATACTTTGCACCTGCACCGTCGGACCAGCCGCCGCATAGCCGTCTCCGGTCAACACGACTCGCAGGTAGCGGCTTGGAGTCCATCCTCGGTAGCCATCTGGAGTCTGGATTCTTGACCACTCGCCGCGCGCCTCAAGCAATCTGATGTTGGTGCCATAGATCGCTTGCGAAACCACGTCTGACTTTTCCGTAGGCTTCGAATACATGTTGGCAACCGGCGCCACAACCACATGGATGTTGTTCTTCGCGAACGTGGGTAGCGTGAGAAGAACCAGGACGGCTATTTGCGCGTGGACAAGAAGTCGTTTGGGAATCATTCGCATCGTGAGTTGAACGGTACAGGATACAACTTGGAGACGGCTCGGCAAATCATAGTGCATGAATCGGGCATGCTACTTCTTCCCTTTTCTTGTGCCGTCCACTGAATAGAAACGGTAGGTGTACGTCCAGGTAAATTCTTTGCCCGGAGGAATATTAATCTGAATAAATGGCTCTGGAGCCACCACAGTTCGAACCGCCCAGACACCCAAATTAACCAAAGGCCGATCGCCGCGGACCTCAACCCCCGCACCGGTTTTCTGATTCTCCACGCGGATTTCATAATCTTCCGCTGTGTTCCCGAATCCCTTGAATTCGCTGTAGAAGGTATCGCTGCCCTTGAACTCTTTTGAGAAATGCAGTTGATTGCCCCGAACCTCGGCCAAGGGATCCAGCTTTTCTGTCGGGGTTGGCGAAAATGCAAAACCAATCGTCACATCCGGCCCGGTCGATTGATGATCGATCGTCAGGAAGTTGTGATCGTACACTTGGGTTTCAATCGGCTTCGCGCCCGTGTTCACGAGTCTATGCGCGATCGTCATGAGGGGCTCGTTCTTCAACATGCGAATCGTTTTGCTGTAGGCGTAGGCATATCCCGAGCCGCAATCCACCTTCTGCGTGAATTCGATAGAATCGGCGCCTGTCTTAACGCTTCGCTCGCCGCCATTCAGGATTGGGTAATTGACGTAAGAACTGTAGGGTGCGTCGTCGATCTTGCGTAACGCGCCTATGCCAACCTTGCAGAACGCTTCGCCCGGTCTCGCTTCGGCGTATCCGAGGACTGTTCCGTCAGGACGGCTGACGAACTCTTCGACCGGACCGCTTGCCGCGCTATTGATGCCAGCCTCGACGGGATTGCCAATCACAACATCTGAGACGGCTGGATTGAACTTCTCAAAGAACGGACCGAAATAGTGATGGCCCTTGTATTCCAGACTGCCGATCACGCCGGCCCACTCGAATCGAGTGCCACGATAGAATCCCTTTTCCGCATCCGGCAGATAAACAGTGGCTCGCAGCACTCCGTTTGAAATCTCGGCCTTCGGATACGAACCGGGATACGTCTGGGTGGAACCGTGTCCGACCGCAAGAACGGCGAAGGCAAGCAGGCTAGAAATGACCATTGACACGTGGTAGCAAGTGGTCGGCGAAAACACAGAACTCTTCCTCCGGGCATTCCGGGCAGATTGTAAGCCACGACTGGATTGTTAGCTACGTCATGAAGCGAGCCAATTTAAGTCAGATTTTTCGGGTTATATCCGTAAAATATTATATTTAAATGAGTTATCCGACGGGTCACACGTTTTTAGTTCGCAAAGTCTTGATAATAAATATCTTGCTGGCAAAATATTCATAACAAGCAACTTAATTGAACAGGGCCACATGATTTTGTTTTAGGCAGTTCAACCATCTGCTTGACTCTAAACAGATTAATAGAAACAAATCCGGCCCGCAAAGTATTGACAAAGAACGACTTACCATCGCAATATTGCTGCCAAATGACTTTAGCATGCCGACTTTTCGAAGTCGGCGATACAGTCATATTTCTTGGTACGGTTTTGCAGTGCTCTGGACACGATACTGTTGTAGCCCGCCTGTATCCACGGTCAAGGTTGTTCGTCACATTGGATCGAGTTTTGGCTGTGGAAAAGGCCGAGAACTCCCCGCTAATCGCCGGTCCCTGTCGGAGCCAGCCTAGGAGAAATAGGCACATGAGCGCGAATCGTTGTCCCGCGATGCGGCTTCGACTGGATCGAAAGGGTCCCATCGACCAACCTGAGCCGTTCCTGCATGTTGGCCAGGCCGAGACCCCGACCTTTCATCGCTTGCTCTGGTTCAAAGCCAATACCCGAATCTCGCACTGTTAGTTCGATCTCGCTTCCTCTTTTGCCCGCAAGTAATACCTTGAGATGTCGCGAACCGCTATGCTTGCTCGCATTCTGCAAGGCCTCCTGCAGAACGCGGAAGAGGCAGAAGGAGATTTCTTTGGGCAGATTCTTTGGAATGTTCTCGGAATGAAAATCAATCTCGACCTTCTGGCGCGTTGAAAGTTCTCTGCACAAACCAGCGGATGCTGTCTCGAGTCCCAAGAAGTCTAATTTCGAGGAATGCAACCGATGTGATAGCTCCTGGATGTCGTTGCCAAGGCTCGTAACGCATTCAAGGGCTTCTGTGATGCGATTGCTCGATTGGATTGCCGATGCAGGGAGGCTCTGCTTTGCAGTTTCCAGCTGTACTCCCAACAAAGCTATACGCTGGTTTATATCGTCGTGGAGTTCCCGTGCAATGCGAGTGCGTTCCTGCTCGTGCGCTTCAATCAACTGGCGGTTCACGTTCGACAGCGCTTGTTCGGCAAGTTTGTGGTCTGTTACATCAATGCAAGATCCGATATAACCCACAAATGAACCGTCGGAAAGGAACCTTGGTACGCCAGTATCGAGGACCCAACGATATTCCCCATCATGCCGTCGGAGCCGGCATTCTTTCTTGAACGGGCGCCTGGAGTCGAAGGCCTCAAGATAAACTTTGCGACACTGCTCAAAGTCGTCCGGGTGAGTGATTGCAGCCAAACCGGAACTTTGTTGAATGTCAAGCGCACAGCCCGTAAAGTCGAGCCAGGCTTGATTGAAGTACGTAGGTTGTTTGTTTAAGCCGGACATCCAGATCATCACTGGAGCTGTGTCCGCAACAACGCGGAAGCGTTCCTCGCTCTCGCGTAGACTGGCTTCAGCCATCTTACGATCTGTAATATCGAGAAGAATGCAGGCGACTCGATCGATACCCTTTGCATCTTCGATCGGAAAATTAGAAGCTAAAATAGTTCTCTCGCCGATGTCCGGATAGGTGTATTTCAGTTCGTACCTGACGACCTCGCCCTGAAAACACTGGTCCAGTTTTTCCTTCACGACGGCCTCAAACACTCCTTCGTTGAGCACTTCGGGAGCGAGGCGCCCAATGACTTGCTCCTTTGTCATTCTCCGCATTTCCAAGAACTTGCGGTTCGCGATCAAATAGCGGTAGTCCCTGTCGACTACCGCGATCATTTCTTCGGAACCTTCGACCGCTCGCTCGTATTCTCGCAGCCTCTCTTCCGCCTGCTTTCTCTTGGTTATGTCACGAGAAATGCCAGAAAAGCCGACTATTTCGCCTGTGGAATCCTTAATCGGGGAGATGCTCAGGGACACGTTGATTTTCCGCCCCGTTTTGGTGAGGCGAACAGTTTCAAACTGATTGATGCGCGCACCCGATCTCAAGGTTTGAAGAATCCTGTTCTCCTCATCGAGCAGTTCAGAAGGGACGAGAAAGGTAACCGACTTCCCGACAGCTTCACACTCGGTATACCCAAAGAGCTTCTCCGCTCCTGCATTCCAACTCGTAATAACACCGTCGAGAGCCACCGAGGCAATGGCATCGTCAGACGACTCGACGATTGCGGAGTGTCGGAACCGGACCTCCTCTGCCTTCTTCTTTTCCGTGATGTCTTCGACGATTGCGATCGCCAGTGGAGATGAACGAATATTTATCAAAGAGAGGCTTAGCTGTCCCCACAGCAGCGAGCCGTCTCGCCGAAAATAGCGTTTTTCCAGTTGGTAGTGATCGATGGACCCTGTCCGTAATTGCTGGAAGAGAACCCAATCCTTCTCCGCATCTTCTGGAGGAGAAAACTGAACGCAGTGTTTGCTACACAACTCATCCTCGGTGAACCCTAACATCGAGCACAGCGCGCGATTCACGAACAGAGGCTGCCCATCAAGGTTTTCTATCGCGATGCCAACCGGGCTAGCGTCGAACGCATCGCGAAAGATCTGACTGGTTGGTGTCAGAGGATAAGATGTCTCCTGCATAAGTCCACGTGTATAGCACTCTCTGTGTGTACACGCAACGGCTTAGGTTTTTTGTCTATTTCGCAGCTTGGTGCCCAAACAGCGGGAAAGAATCAGCCAACGTTTCCGGGCGGGCCTCTATTCCCAGCTTTCTGTCTGACCCCGTCATGCCACTATTTCAGCCGCTAGCGGCCATTTACATTCGAGCCGCATAGCGCTCTCGTACCGCCGATTGACTCGTTCCTGCGATATCTCTTCAGTTTGCTGCGCGGTCGCTATCCTAGATCTGCTAGTCTGACCCATTCATGATCACGATCGTTTCCGGCCTGCCGCGCTCGGGCACATCTCTGATGATGCAAGTGCTTGTCGCCGGGGGGATGACACTCTTAGCTGATGGCGAACGTCGGGCGGACGCCGACAATCCTCGCGGATATCTGGAATGGGAACGCATCAAGCAACTACCGAACGATCCAGGCTGCATCGCTGAAGGGGAGGGCAAGGTCGTAAAGGTGATCTCGCGCCTTCTGCTTTCGCTTCCGCCTAGCCATGAATATCGCGTCATTTTCATGCAGCGTCCCCTCCCAGAGCTGCTGGCCTCGCAGGATCAGATGCTCCGCCGCCGCGGAACTTATAAGGAAGGTACGAACGCGGCGGCAATCGCCGCCGCGTTCGAAAAGCACCTGAAAGCGGTCTACGCCTGGCTTGATTCAAGGTCGAACTTCAGAGTCGTTCGCGTTCCATATCACGATGTCGTTAACCAGCCGGCAGAAGTTAGCCGCAAGCTTTCCGATTTCCTGGGCATTCCGTTGAATGTTGAATCAATGGCGCGGCAGGTAGATTCCTCGCTCTATCGAAACCGGACTCCGTGACGCAAGTGACGTTGGAGACCATCTGTGCGGAATTCGCACGGATCATTCGCGGCCCACGGCTTACACTGAATGGAGTGGGGGATTCAGAGACATGGTTAGGGATACAAAGCAGTCCGGGAGTGACTCGGGCCAGGCCAGCGACCGTCCAGTCCCAGTCAGCCGGGTCAACGCCGAACACTATCGATGGGGATACGAGTGTGATGCGTGGCATCTAGTCAAAGATCCGGCGTTCACCGTGATCGAGGAACTCATCCCGCCGGGAGCGGCGGAGGTCCGTCACTATCACGCGAAGGCGCAGCAGTTTTTCTACATTCTCTCAGGTGAGGCGATGATGGATGTCGAAGGAGAGCCAACACTGTTGCAAGCTGGAACGGGTCTTCGGATCATGCCGGGTGTGCGCCACCAGATTCGCAACCCTTCTTCCAGCCCCCTACGGCTTTTGGTGATCTCACAGCCGCCGAGTCATGGAGACAAGCACACCGATTGATTACAACTTCTTCACGCTGATGATACCTGCTGATCGTAGTGCCCCACTCACCCGCGCGGTCAGGCTGCGCGCAAATTGCAAATCGAGAAAACCTTCCATCTGGCGGCGGAAGGCATCGCCGTAGCCATACCACCAGACTTTTTTCATCCCCGGCATGTGGTCGGTATCGAGATATTTCACGCGGACCATCTCCTCCAAGCCGAAGCGTCCGTGGGTGCGGCCCAGGCCGCTGGCCTTGACGCCGCCGTGCAGAGCCTCACTGATGCCGAAGCAAGAGATCACGTCGTTCACCATGACGGTGCCGGCGTGAACCTTGCGTGCTAGCTTCTCGCCGCGCGCGGCGTCTTTTGTCCAGATACTAGCGGCCAACCCGTAATCGGAATCATTGGCCAGACGCACTGCCTCGTTATCGTCGTCAAACGGCGTAATCGGCAGTACCGGACCGAAAGTTTCTTCGCGCATGATGTACATTTCGTGAGTGACATCGGCCAAGACGGTTGGAGCGTAGAAGTTCGGACCTAATTCTGTGAGCCTCTGCCCTCCCGCAACAATCCGGGCGCCGCGCTCCCGTGCGTCTTGGACGTGCGACTCGACAATCCGCAATTGACGGTCGAAAATCATTGGACCTACGTCGGTTTGTGGATCCGCGCCGTTGCCGATCCGCAGCTTTTCTGTTTTCTCCGCACATGCGTCAACAAACGCCGAATATAGGCTACGGTGCACATAACACCGCTCCACCGAAAGGCATGCCTGGCCGGCGTTGACGAATGCTCCCCAAACCGCGGCGCTCGAGGCAACATCCAGATCGGCATCTGCGAGCACGATCATCGGATCCTTGCCTCCCAGTTCGAGCACGACCGGCAGCAGACGTTCGGCCGCAACGACCGCGATGCGCTTTCCTGTGGAGACACTCCCTGTGAAAACCAATTTGTCGATCGGAGCGCGCAGCAGCGCGGCTCCGGCGGCGCCATCTCCAATCACGACCTGAAATATATCCTTGGGCACGCCGGCCGAGTGCAAGAGCGAAGCCAATTCGAGCGCGGTTAGCGGCGTAAGTTCCGACGGTTTAAGCACGACGGCATTCCCTGCAACCAGGGCGGCCAGAGTTTCGGTAGAAGGAATTGAAAAGGGATAGTTCCAAGGCGAGATGATTCCAATCACGCCGTGTGGTTCGCGTACCAGACGGCCCGTCTTGAACTTCGTCGCGACATTCCCATGTGGCACGGGCTCGTCGCGCAGCAATGTAAAGGCGTTGTCGATCAGGAAGCGGGCTGAATCGAGTACGACTAGGACTTCTGTAACTAAAGCTTCGGCCACCGGCTTCCCAGCTTCGCGCGTGATGGCGGCCGCAACTTGGCTTTTCCTGGCATGCAGTTTGGTTTGAAAGTCACGTAGGATATCGACGCGCTTTCGTATCCCAAGTCTCGCCCAATGCGGCTGAGCGGTCGCGGCGCGTTCGACAGAAGACAGCACCTGCTGCTCGCCTGCGCAGTCCAGCTCCTGCAGCAGCTCACCCGTTGCCGGGTTTACCGACGCAAGCTTTCGCGTTGCAACCTGAACGTCCGTCGCCATTGGTCCAATGGTACTCGCAAGAGCGCAAACCTGCGCGATCTAGTCTCCTGTAAACGAAATTCGCTGAATAGCTCTCGAAGTTTGTGCTGATTAGAGTCAGAGACCTCAGGGGTTAACGCCCGGCTCCCGAGTGCGACCGGGCGGAGCGGCTGGAAGCCGCGCCCTTTTCAAAATCGCTCAGAGTTCTACTCAGAACTTCAGTTACAGGACACTGATGCAAGTACGTCTAATACTCGACGCTCACGAGATACAGTCCTGATGCCAGCGCCGTAGCGCCAGCCGCAGAGCGGTCTTTCGCAGCCAGAATTCGCGTCACATCGTTGATCTGCAGCGTTCCGCGTCCGACAAGGATGAAGGTCCCCACAAGGTTTCTGACCATGTGGTGCAGGAATCCTGAGCCGCGAACCGTATAGATGAACTCCTCCCCATCCCGAATCCAGTCTGATCGGAAGATGGTTCTCACATTCGAAATGATCTCCCCGTCCTTGCCCCGCTCGGGATCGACCGCCGCAAAGGACGTAAAGTCTTTTTCGCCGACAACTAGCCCTGCCCCGCGCGCCATTGCCCCTTCGTCCAGCGGATAAGGATAATGCCATACGTACCGAGCAAGGAATGGTGGACAGATTGCTCCGCGATAGATCCGGTAGCGATAAATTTTCGCCTTAGCGGAATGGCGGGCATGGAACTCCGCGGGCATTTCCTCAACCGAAAGAACCCTGACCGAAACAGGAAGAATGTCGTTCAAGGCCTTCACAAAATTCTCGGTAGGGACGGAAGACTCCGTGACAAATGTCACAACCTGTGCCAGGGCATGCACTCCCGCGTCGGTGCGCCCCGAGCCTTGGGGCAATACTTTTTCGCCGGTAAGCCGTCCAATGGCTGAGGCGACTGTGCCCTGCACCGTGGCAGCGTCAGGCTGCACCTGCCAGCCGGAGAATTCCGCCCCATCATAGGTAAGGATCAATTTCAGATTCCGCATGCGTATCTTTCGAGTCCCTCACGCAGTTTCCATCATCGAAGGTAGTTACATCCATACGAGCATTTTCGTCTGCTGAATGGAGGCAAAGGTGCACCTGACCGCATTTTGGTCAGATATACTAATCGGTTTCCACCGAAATGGGGCTTCGACCGTGATGGTGCATGTCGGAGCTATCCCGGGAAACGCGTCCTCAGGACGAAACTCGAGCCCGGCAACCAGGAAGGCGCCATTTCATCCCAGCTTTCAGGAACCTTCCGCGGCTGCTATGCGTACCAATGCCTGAGCGGAATTTTCTTTGGAAGCATTGATTCGCAAAAATCAGGCGTTTTTCGTTGCAAGCCTTAATCAATCAGGTGTTCATGATCGGAGATGAGTAGATGCCATTCTCACGTTTAGCTTCACCTATGCGGCTCACGATTCTTGCGCTGTTGGTAGTAGCTCCCCTCGCATGTTGGGCACAGGAGCCGCCCCCTGCTCCCACGACGCAGAATACGCCGGAGACACACATCCTTCCGACGGTGAATTACAGCAAGCCCGCTTCACCATTACCGAATGTGCTGGCCCCTTATACGGCGCGACACGTGCCAGAGCCCAACCTAGCGAACACGGCGCGTATCGACCAACTGATGCACGATGGCAAGCTTTATCTGTCGCTCAGTGACTCCATTGCTCTGGCGCTCGAGAACAATCTCGACATCGCCATTGCGCGCTACAATTTGGGCATCGCCGATACCGACCTCTTGCGCTCCAAGGCAGGCGCGACGATTCTGGGCACACCCCTCGGTGTCGTGCAGAATACGCCCGGTGGAGGTGTGGGCGGAATCGGATCACAAATCGGGTCCGGCACCGGCGGCACTACGGTAGGCGCGAGCGGCATTGGCGTTGGCGTCAATGGTCTTGTCGGTTCGACCGCTGGTGGTCTCTACGGACCGCCCATCACCAGTTTTGATCCAATCCTCACGGGCACCTTGCAGGAGGACCACTTCAGTCAGCAGGCCACCAGTATTTTCCAGGGCGTGCTCCCCGGGAGTTCGGTTGCGACGAATACGGGAACCGTAAACTTCGCGTATCAGCAGGGATTCCACTGGGGTACCAATCTGTCGGTCGGATTCAATAACAGTCGGTCCACCACAAATAGTTTCTTCAATTCTCAGAGCCCGCTGTTGAACTCTGGCTTCAAAGCCACGATTACCCAGCACCTGCTCCAGGGCTTCGGCGTACCCGCCAACACTCGCATGATCATGATTGCCAGGAACACCCGGGAACAATCCGACGTCGCTTTTCGGCTTCAGATCATCACGACCGTAGATCAGATTGAGAACATGTATTGGGATCTGGTTTATGCCTACGAGAACCAAAGGGTGAAGCAAGAATCGCTGGCTTTCTCCCAAAAAACACTATCAGACACAAAAAAGCAGGTCGAAATCGGTAGCCTTGCCCCCATCGAGGCAGTCCGTGCCCAAAGCCAGGTGTCCGCCGACGAACAAGCCCTGACTGTGGCGAAGACCAATCTGCAGCTGCAGGAACTGCTGATGAAAAACGCCCTCAGCCGCACGTTGCACGATCCTACGCTTGCTCTGGCTGAAGTCATTCCGACCTCCACGATGGAGGTGCCGGAGAATGAGCAGGTTCAGCCGACTGAGGAATTGGTGAATGAAGCCCTGCGCCACCGGCCTGAACTGGTTTCTCAGCGCATTCAGCTGACCAGCCAGGAAATAAGTAATCAGGCATTGCGTAGTTCATTGCTGCCCACGCTGGACCTGTACGCCTACTACGGAGGCTCGGGAGTCGGCGGAACACAGAACCCAGCTAATCTTTGCACATCGCCTGGCAATCCCCAGTTCAGCTGTGCTGGCACGGGGCCAGGCCAAGTTCCCATTTTCCCAACGAGGAGCTATGCAGACACGCTCCAGCAGTTGGTCAACTCCACGGCACCCGACAAAGGCATTGGGCTGCAGCTGAACATTCCGATACGCAACCGCGCCGCTCAAGCCCTCCAAGTCCGTGGCGAACTGGAATACCGTCAGCAACAGATGTCGCTGCAGCAGGTACAGAACCGCGTCAACATTGAAGTCCGGCAAGCCCAATTCGCCGTGGAACAGAACCGGGCCAGTGTAGCTTCCGCCAGAGCCGCTGTAGCCTATGCGCAGCAATCACTGGATGCCGAGGAGAAGAAGTACCAGTTCGGCACATCGACTACCACGGCCGTTCTGCAAAACCGTAGCGCCCTTGCCTCCGCGGAGTCCACGCTGATGTCGGCAATGGCAGCTTACGAGAAGGCACGCGTCGAGCTGGAGCGCTCAGTCGGGACACTGCTCGATCGCAATGGCATCAGCATTCAGGAGGCCGCGCGAGGAGAGGTCCACCACATGCCTAACGTTCCTTACGTGACTCCGCGTAAGGATCTAAACTCCATCCTGCCTTCAGCCCAGCCGCAACCATAGCCGTTGCGCGCAAATCTACATGCCGCCGTCCCCGCACGGCGGCATTTTTCTATTCTCACAATTCTTTACAATCCCACGCATTTTCCGCGAAACTTCTCCCGATAAGATGATGTGATGCGTCTTCGCGATTTTGCATCCTAGATGGCGCCAGCTGATTTGTGATCCCGTGGTCCGCGCCTTTGGTCCCCAAGGAGAGAGCTCATGTTCTTGCACGTTTCGATTCCTGTTCGTCGCCTGCGGGCTGTGAATCTGGCGGCCACACTTCTGATCAGCCTGTGCTCCGGTGTCCTGAGTGCGCAACAAGCCGCCCCATCGTCTTCCCCATCGGCGCCACCTGCGGCGCCAGAGCCGGCAAACCGCGAACTGGTCCACTTGAAGGACTACTCCAAACCGAGTTCGGCTTTTCCAAACGTCCTGCGCCCCTACGAGCCGCACGAATTACCTATGCCGAATTTTGGGAACTCGGGGCGCATTGACGCGCTCATGCACGACGGCAAGATCTACCTTTCGATCGATGACGCCGTCGCGCTGACTCTCGAGAACAACATGGATATCGAAATTGCCCGATACAACCTGAACATCGCCGATGCCGATTTGCTCAGAGCAAAGTCAGGCGCGAACATTCTCGGCGTCAATACCGGCGTCGTGCAGAACACGCCCGGCGGCGGAGTGGGCGGACTCGGTGGCACGGTCGGCTCGGGCACGGGCGGCACCACGGTGGCCCCGGGCGGTGTGGGCACGGGTACCAACGGCTTGGTGAGTTCCACGCTCGGCATGGGCTCTCCGATCACGAGTTTTGACCCCTCCCTCACGGGAACGCTTCAGCTCGATAAGAACAACACCGAGTCCGTCAGCGTATTCAGCCCGGTCCCGATCGTTGCTCAAAATACCTACACCGCGGGTTTCGGATACACGCAGGGATTCCAATTCGGTGGCGCCCTGACTGGCGTCTTCAATAACACGCATCTCACCACCAACAATCCGACCAGCCTGCTCACTCCTCAACTGGGATCGAACTTCCAGTTCCGCTTCACGCAGAACCTGTTGCAAGGGTATGGATTCCTCCCTAATACGCGCTTTATCCGCATCGCCAGGAACAACCGTGAGATCTCCGACGTAGCCTTTCGCTTACAAGTTATTACCACTGTGGATCAAATCGAAAACATGTATTGGGATCTCGTCTTCGCCTTCGAGAATGTGCGCGTGCAGCAGGAATCGCTGGCCTACGCTCAGAGGGCATTGGAAGACGCCCAACGCCAGGCGAAGGTGGGAACCATTCCTCCGATCCAGGTTGTGAGCGCGCAAAGCACAGTCGCCACGGGTCAACAAAACCTGATCGTGGCGCAGAATAACCTTCAACTGCAGCAACTGCTGATGAAAAACGCACTCAGCCGGAGCATCGAAGATCCAGTGCTTGTCGAGGCCGACGTGATCCCGACCTCAGTGATGCAAATTCCGAGAGACGAGCCGGTCATCCCCATTCAGGACATGATTAACGATGCCCTGCAGCATCGCGCCGAACTCGTTCAGAGCCGCATCGACCTGAATACGCGCGACCTGAATAACAAGGCAATACGGAATTCCATGCTACCGACGCTGCAGGCCTTCGCCTACTACGGCGGTTCGGGCGTAGGAGGTGACGTCAATCCAGCGCTACCCCCTTGCTCCTCGACGAGCGGTAATTTCTGCTTTAATCCGGCTACCGCTCCACCACCTTTTCGAACCAGCAATTCCGTGAGCTACTCCGAAACACTCAACCAGTTGGTCAATTCCACCGCACCCGACAGGGGGATTGGCCTCAGTTTGAATATTCCGATTCGCAACCGCCTGGCGCAGTCTAACCAGGTGCGTGCCCAGTTGGAATTTCGCCAGGCTCTGGTCCGCCAACACCAACTCGAGAATCAGGTTCGCATTGAAGTTCGCAACGCACAGTTCGATGTGAAGCAGAACCGCGCCGCGGTGGAGGCGGCTCAGTCTGCCGTCGACCTAGCGCGCCAGACCCTCGATGCCGACCAACAGAAGCTGAAGGTTGGACTGACTACCGAGGTGACGATTCTGCAGGATGCCGCCACGTTGACGACCGGAGAATCGAATCTGGTCTCTGCCAAAGCGGCATACGAAAAATCAAGAATCGAGCTCGACCGCGCCACCGGCCTTCTGCTCGAACATGCAGGCATCGACGTCGGAGAGGCGACGAGGGGACAAGTCACGCGTCTGCCGAATGTTCCCTATGTCACTCCGCGGCAAGACGTCCAACCGCAGACTGCACCAACTCAGCCATCGCCCCAAGGAGGCCAGATGTAGCGTGGCGCACTGGCAGCCTTGATAGACTACGCTGCGATGGAGACTGGAAAAGGCGGCGCTCTGCCGCCGAGTGAACAGTGGGGATTTACCTGCCAGCTCGGGCTTCCGAGTTTTTTCCGCTGGCTGCTACCGCTTTCTTTGGCGCTGCAAATCGCGAGCATAGGGATTCTCCATCAGTATCGAGTTCGCCCGGGCAACGACAACTTTGAATTCGGCTGGGAAATGGGCCGGGTCGCGCGCTCGATCGCATTAGGCCACGGCTTCAGCAGTCCCTACGAAGGCAACACCGGCCCGACTGCGTGGGAGCCTCCGCTCTATCCGTACTTGATGGGCGGCGTGTTCAAGGTATTCGGGATTTACACGCAGGCGTCGGCGTGGGTATTGCTGAGCATCAACAGTTTCTTCGCGACGCTCACCTGTATTCCCATTTACCGGATAGCGCGTAGGACTTTCGGCGAGCGCGTCGCGCGCTGGTCAGCGATCGCATGGGGGCTGTCTCCGTACGTCTGGTATTGGTCGATCCACTGGATCTGGGACACTACGTTCACACCGTTCCTGCTTGCTTGCATCTTTCTTCTTGCCCTCGAATTGCAGGATTGGCCCGGCTGGCAAGGATGGGCTCTATTCGGCGTCCTCTACGGCATTGGCGCGCTCGCCAATCCGACAATGCTGGCGTTTCTTCCATTTTGTGGGTTTTGGATATGGTGGCACCGCTATCGCAATGGCTTGGCTTCCTTTGCTGGAGTGGTTATCTCGTCACTCGTTTTTTTTGCCGCAATCTCGCCGTGGGTCATCCGTAACTATGAAGTGTTTGACAGGTTCGTTTTCTTGCGTGACGACTTCGGACTGCAATTCCGGCTAGGAAACGGCACGGGCGCCGACGGCATGCTGATGGCTTATCTGCAGCCCAATCTCAACAAGTTGGAGCTAGAACACTTCCAGAGCATGGGGGAACTGGCCTACGCCGAGTCGTGCAAGCGCAAAGCCTTCGCATGGCTGCGCGAGAATCCGAGGCGATTTGCGGCAATCAGCCTAAAGCGCCTCTTCTATTACTGGAATGGCGTGCCGCGCGAATCAAGCAGCAGCGCGCCATTTGATTTTCGAACCTCTGCGTTTCTGGCGACGTCGGTGCTGGCCCTGTGGGGGTTGGGCCGCGCCGTTCGCAAAAAGATACCTGGCGCATGGCTCCTTGCGGGATTGATGCTGATGTATCCGGCGATTTACTACTTTGTCTATCCACATGCCAGATACCGGCACCCAATTGAGCCGCAATTGACGATCCTGATCGTGTTCATTATTTGCGAAGCACTGCAGGGGAAAGGTCAGAGGGCAGAAGTAAGAATGCAGAAGTAATGTCGTCGCAACTATCTCCACCTTCTGACTTCTCACTTCTGACTTCTGCATTCCCCTATATGAGACAATTCCCATTTCTCTCGGTGTTCTCTGCGCCCGTTCTCAGTGGACTCAGCGGTGAGAAGCTTTACCGCCGAGATCGCAATGGCTTCGCAGAGATCGCGGAGTGAGCACCAGCGCATGCAACTTTCGGTCGTCATCATCACGTTCAACGAAGAAGCAAACATCGGGCGCACACTGGCCAGCGTGCAGCCACTCGTTGCTGATGGCAGGGGGGAGATCATCGTCGTTGACTCCGGTTCGACGGACCGCACCGTAGAGATCGCGAAATCGTACGGTGCGAGAGTGTTTATTGAAGGATGGAAGGGCTTTGCGGCACAGAAGAATTCAGCGATCGAGAAGGCGACAGGAAATTGGATTCTGAGTCTGGATGCAGACGAGGAACTGGAACGCGACCTACCCTGGCTTATCCTGCACGTGATTTCGGAACCGAAACCGCATCCGAAAGAAGAGCTCTTGACTGCGATGGGCATACCAGTCTCCAACCCCGATGCCAATGGTTACTCGTTACGACGAAGAAATAAGTTCATGGGGCGATGGATTGAGCGCGGCGGTTTCTGGCCCGATCCGAAGCTGCGGCTGTTCCGTCGCGGAGCTGGATGTTTTGAGAGTAGGCTCGTGCATGAAGATATTCACGTCGAGGGCAAGGCTGGTCGGATCCTAGGCGGTGCCCTGATCCATCACTCTTACCCCACCCTCTCCGACTACATCGACCACATGAATCGCTACTCCTCGCTTGGCGCGGAGATGGTCGCTGCCAAAGGCAGAGTCCGATTCAGCTTGATCAACATTGTCGTGCGCCCGCTCTTCACTTTCATCTATAACTATTTCTTCCGCCTCGGCTTCCTCGACGGGCGCGAAGGACTGCTGCTGCATCTCTACCACGCGGTCTACGTTTCATGGAAGTACTCGAAAGCCTGGGAACTCTCTCGTAAGAAACCAAACCTGTCATCCTGAACGACGGCGAAGCCGGCGCGAGGGACCGTACGTCCGTACGCATCATGTTTGTCGCCGACGGCAATGCACGTGCTGCCAGCAGCGTAGCGATCTTGTTCGCCGCATCGGCACTTCACAACCGCGTACGGTCCCTCGGACGGCTTACGCCATCCTCAGGATGACATCTCGCTGGATGGCGCTCAGATCCACACAGTCCTAACCGACCGGTCGTTTTGAACGCTGCTCTCCGCCTTGCCCCAACTGCGCTCTGTTCCCTATCATCAAACCAGAGAACTGGGGTTCGCATGGAAAAGAAGCCGTCACGCACGCCGAATCCTCCGCAGGTTGCAGAGAGTCCCATAGCGGACGTATTTGAAAATCGCCATCCCTCCGACGGCGAAAAGAAGTGGGCGGAGGAGACGCTCGCGCCAACCATCGAGAAGGCTCCCGAGCGGCCAGTCGGCGCACCCACTGGTGTCAACGTCGACGAGCATGGACAGGCCCGTTTCACCACAATCTCCGGGCTACCGATTCGCCGCCTTTATACGCAGGCCGATCTGCCGGCTGACTGGAGCGAAGAGAGTTATCTTGGCTACCCGGGGCAGACTCCTTTCACGCGCGGCATTCATGCCACCGGATACCGCGGCAAGCTTTTCACGATGCGTCAGTTCTCGGGCTTTGCTTCACCCGAAGAAACCAATCAGCGGTACAAATATTTGCTCGAGCACGGCGGCAGCGGACTCTCCGTCGCCTTCGACCTGCCCACCCTGATGGGCTACGACTCCGACCATCCGGCGAGCGAGGGCGAGGTCGGCAAATGCGGCGTCGCCATCGATTCGCTCGAAGACATGGAGATTCTCTTCAATGGCATCGATCTCGAGAAAACGACGGTATCGATGACCATCAATTCGCCGGCCTCGGTGCTCTGGGCGATGTATCTCGTCGTGGCCGAGAAGCAAGGAGCGGACTGGAAGAAAATTTCCGGCACGATTCAGAACGACATTCTCAAGGAATACATCGCGCAGAAGGAATACATCTATCCGCCGGCGCCCTCGATGCGGCTGGTGATCGACACGTTCGAGTTCGGATCGAAGTTCACGCCGCGGTTTAACAGCATTTCGATTAGTGGATATCACATCCGCGAGGCTGGGTCGACCGCGCTGCAGGAACTGGCGTTCACGTTATACGACGGCGTCGAATATGTCGAATGGGCGCGTCGCCGCGGCCTCGACCCTGACGAGTTTGGCCCGCGTCTCAGCTTCTTTTTTAACGCTCACAACGACTTTTTCGAAGAGATTGCCAAATACCGCGCCGCCCGCAAGATCTGGTATCGGGTAATGAAAGACCGCTTCGGCGCGAAGAACCAGCGTGCATGGCTGATGCGCTTCCACACACAGACTGCTGGTGTTTCCCTCCCCGCGCAGCAACCGATGAACAACATCGCGCGCGTGGCGGTTCAGGCGCTGGCCGCCGTGCTCGGTGGCACACAGTCGCTGCACACGGACTCTTACGACGAAGCGCTCGCCCTGCCAACTGAGGAAGCTGCGCGCATTGCGCTGCGCACGCAGCAGATCATCGCTTATGAATCCGGCATAACGCAGACGGTCGACCCGCTGGGCGGATCGTACTTCCTCGAAAACCTCACGTTGCAAATGGAAAACGGCGGCTTTGACTACTTCGGCAAAATGGACGCCATGGGCGGCATGGTCAAGGCGATCGAGCGCGGATATCCGCAAAAGGAAATTGCTGAGTCGGCTTATCAATATCAGCGCGCGGTCGAAGCGAAGGAAAAGATCATCGTGGGCGTGAATGAATTCGCCATCGAGGAGGAACCACCGCAGATTCTCTACATCGATGAGAGTGTCGCACGGCAGCAATCGGCCAAGCTGAAGAACTTGCGCGCCCGCCGCTCAAGTGACGAAGTCCAGCGCGCACTGGATGCCTTGAAGAGAGCCGCGTCCCAGGAACCGAGGGGGGGCTCAAATGGCAGCGTCGCCTCGGCGAACACGATGCCATACATCATCGATGCGGTACGCGCCTACGGGACTGTGGGTGAGATTTGCGAAGCACTGCGGCAGGTGTACGGCACGTATACGGAAGTCAGCATTACTTAGCTTCGCTGACAAAATCTAATGGCCGACACTGCAATCCTCGGCGGCAACACAGCAGATTCCTCCTGTTTCGCTTCGCTCGCGCTTCGGAATCCCAAATCTTTCGAACGTGTCCCGCGAGGACGGGGTCTTTATTCGCTTTGCGGCAGCGCTTTCCCCGTGTGCGTCTTCGCTTCGGCGATTAGTTTCTCGACAGTATCTTTGTGTTCGTAGTTCGGATAGAACTTCAGCAGCTTTTGCCAGCTGGCGATGGCGCCCGCCGAGTCGTTCTTTCCCTTCCACCGGATCAGCCCCAAATTCAGCAGAGTTCCCGCATGCTTGGGATCGTAGGTTAGAGATTTCTCCAGCTGGGCAATCGCTCCGTCGACGTCGCCCTGATAGTACAGACATGAGGCCAGGTCGGTTCTCGGCCCGACGTTCTTGGGACTGAGATCGAGCGATTTCTGATAGTAGGTCGCAGCAGCCTGGAACTGGTGGGTCATGCGATAGATGTTTCCCACCTGATTAAGCAGATCCGCGTTATTCGGATCGGTCTTCAATTTGGCAAGTAAAGGCTCGGCCTGCTTGTCGGCCATACGCTTCATGTCATCGAGCGTGGGTACCTTCTGCTGCGCGGCAGCCGGTGCTCCAGGGGAAGATCGCGCGGCGGGGGCTGGGGTCGAAGCTACTGGCGACGAGCCGCGCACGAGATACCCGACCAGCACGCCCACGAGCAGGCAGACGGCAGCCATCACGTAAACCTGCCAGGACTGCCATTTCTGATTGGCGGACTCCACCTTATCGTTCATCAGGAACCTGTAAAGCATCCCCAGTTCCAGATTGTGAAGTCGATCTAACCTGCTGATTTTGGCGGAATACCGTGGTCAGAGGATGCCCTCGGGACTCACCTCACGGCGTTAAAAGACACCAATCTATGCGAGAAAAAACGCACCCATCGCGATGAACGTGAGGCAGATTTCCGGCATCGTAAGCGGGAATACCCTGAGAGTCCGCTTCAACCCAGCGATGAAGCCGACTGCAGTAGGCACTAGAAAAAACCAATGACGGACGTAATCGGCTACGTCCTAAAGTTTCCTACCCCAAGCCGATTTTAGTGGTATGGCCATACCTATATCTGCTCGACGCATTTGGCCGACATTCTTGCTCACGATGTTCTTGGCCGGAACTTCGCCGCAGTCTCAGGCAATCAGCCCGGCCTTACCTACCGCACCGGCACTAGCGAAGTGCAGCTCACGTTCTCGGCTACCGCCCAAAACGACCATGGCGTGGCTATCTTGCAAGCCAACGATTTCGCGGTAGTCGACACTGGTTTTATCGTCCGGAATTTCCAGAGCTTTACCCGTTCCGATTATTCAAAGCTCGAAATCGCCATCCTTATCGACTCCAGCGAGTCGATGAGCGTTCATATCCGCAAGGAAATCGCCGATACGCTCGCACTGCTTGCGCAAACCTCCGGTGTGCCAGAAGAAAACATCTCGCTCGTTTCGTTCCGCAGCAGCAAGCCTGTAGAGCTCTGTTCCGGCAATTGCCGCAGTTCCCAGATCGAAGACGCGCTTCCGGCAACGAGAAGCGCCGGCCTGACACCCCTCTACGATTCGATCGTCTTCGCGTCACAACGTTTGTCCGAGCACGCCGATGCACAGACGCAAAAAGCCCTCATTCTGTTCTCCGATGGCCAGGACACTATCGGTCTCAAATCGCTTCGCGACGTCCTCGAGTGGACCGTTGTTCACAACGTTCAGATCTACACCATCGATATGAATGACTCCGCCGGCCACGGGCCCGGCAGACAGGTGCTACGCGCTCTTGCTGCTACGGCGGAGGCCGTTTCTTCCAGATGAAAGACGGCCCCGCCAGTGCACTCAACACCATTCTCGAAGGCTATCGGCCAGCTACGCCGTCAGCTATCACCTGCCGACACTTGCCCGGGGATTCCATACCATGCAGGTTCTTCCTACTCACAACGTTCACTTACAATTCCGCAGCCGAAGCCGCGTTACTACCCAGACTTCGTTCGGTAATTGAGGATCATGAAACGCACACTGCTCTGCGTACTCCTGCTTCGTTATGCCAACACTTCTCTCTGCCCAATGACGCGCGGACCGGGAAGGAGTAATCATTCGCATGCGCATGACCGACTGCATGGGCCCGCAAGGGCTCATAGCCGACATGGCAGGTGGAGGCAAGGTAGAAGCTGGCGCGCTCTGCCCTGAATATGTGCTGGTGACCGACAAGGTCGTCTATGTCATCACCGGCAAAGGTTCCGATCAGCTCATCCCTCTCGCCGAGAGCACTCGCTTTCGTCTGCTGAAGAACGAAATGCTGATCCGCATCGATGACGCGTCAAAAGAGACTCACTTCCATATCAAATCGATGGTGTTGTGCCCTGAGTGGGACCACAACCCGATGCTGCAGGAAGCCGAGGCCAGTGCCATGATCAGCCAGCACCTCGGCGCCACGACGTTCAGGGGAATGCAATAGTTCCAGTTTGATCTAAGTTTCGAATCCGCCTGGACTAGTTCTGAGGCTTCCCCACGCGTGCCGCAGTGGCGAACATCATGGTCACCGAATCGAGATCTTTCGGTCTTACCTTTCCAGGGGGAATGCGCATGTGGGTGACATCTTCTAATTCAAGGAGCAGATCGCCGAGCGCCATCGAATCGACCAATCCGGAAGAGACCAGCGGGGTGTTTTCGTCGATCGTGAGATCCGGTTTTCGAATTCGCTTCAGGATGAACTCGATCATTTTCTGTTTCTCTTCCGGTGTCATGCGCCTTCTCTCCCTTGACTCTAAGATTCAATGTTGAGTTTCGGATGTTCCTTCTTCAGCTTTTCGAGCGTAGTGGATCGCGGCGCCTTCCCTGCGGTACTCTTTACGATCCACTTCGGCGGCTTCAGCAGAATTGTCCCAGCCGTCACTCCCAGCCCAGCCGCGACCTGAGCGCGAATCTCGCGTTCGATCTGCTCGGCGTTTGCCAAGAGTTCTTCGCTCTCGACCTCCGCTACCACGAGAATCTCTTCTGTTCCGAGATCGGGGTTGTACAGTCCCAGAGCAATTACCCGGCCATCATGAATCGCCGGATGGCTGTCGGCGATCTCCTCGATGTCCTGTGGGTACAAATTCTCGCCGCCTACGATGATGAGATCCTTTTTGCGTCCGACCACAAAGAGTTCGTCGTCAAGAAAAAATCCCAGATCGCCGGTGTGATACCAGTCGACGACTGCTTTTGCGGTAAGGTCGGGGCGATTGTAGTAACCGTCAAAAAGGCAGTCGCTCTTCACAAGGATTTCGCCGACCATTCCGATGGCCAGATCCGAGCCGGAATCTGAAACGATACGAATCTACTGACCGGGAAGTAGTCGCCACGAAGATGTAAAGCACATAGCACCCGGAATTCCTTCTGAAATCCGGACAATTTGATGCGAACTCCGAAACCGACTTCCATTAGCCCACACGCGGCTCGGACTTGAAGCACACGTGATCTCTGACTGAGTTGCGGCAAAAACGTTCTCCGCCATCGCATAAGAACTCTGCAGCGCGCTCGATCTCAAGCCGCAAACAGCAAATGCATCCTGAAACTCTTGCATGCTCCTCGCCCGGACTGGCTCGGAACAATTGATTACCGCCCGCAAAGATGACAATTCGTATTGTTGGCGACGGTTCGGTCGTGTACGCCGCGGTATGAATTGAAATGCAAAGTTCGGCATCCATGCCAGCGTGCATTGGTGTTCGCTGATCACCTGCAGCATGGTCTCCGGTCGCATCACCCATTCGATCGGAGACTGCATCACCACTGGAACGTGGCACACCATGGGCAGCATGAAGCAGGCGATCAGCCCCATGTCGTGATAGAGAGGCAGCCAACTATAAATTCGATCTTCGCTGATGATTTGCAAAGCTCCTGCGAGATGCTGCAACTGGCGGAGTACCGCCGCATGAACGAGAGCCACACCCTTCTGCAAGCCGGTGGTTCCCGCCGAGTGCTGAATGAAAGCAACGTGATTCGACGGGTACTTGATGTCAGAAGCGACAGCCGCGGCGGACTCACTGCTCTTCTCCGCTCGAACCAACCGGGCCCCGGCGGTAAGCGACATACAGCCCAGCATCTCTTGCGGAAATTCCTGATCGATCACCCCGAGCTTGGCGCCAAGGTTTGACGTCACGCCCGTTAGCCCTGAGCGGTACTTCGGCGACCTCGACTTTTTCATTCGGATACGCCAGGAAGGCGGGCACGGCTCCGAGCATTATTGCCCCAGCAAAGACGGTGATCGCCGTAATGCCTTGCGGCATGATGATGACGATTCGATCTCCGCAGATCGCGCCGTGTTCCCGAAGAACTGAGGCTTGCATTCGTGCCCGGTGACGGAATTCGGCGAATGTCACGGACTCCTGATCATCCTCGTCGACCCAAAACGTGATGAACCGACGATCGCCGGGTGCCGCCTCAACTCGATCAGATTTCGGTAGCGAAGCACGAGACATTGTAGTGGATGGCTCTGAATCCAATGGTGAATGGGCCACATGTCGCGTCGTGTGCGATAGTGTCGGGAAGTCACAGTTTCGCTCCCGCCGCGGTGTACAATGCCTCCGCCTCACCAACAGTCAACAAAACAATTAAGGAGGACGTATGCGTCGACCAATGTGGATGATTGCAGTCGCTTTGGGGCTCATCGCGGCATGGTCCATTGGGCGCCTTCAGGCGCAGGGGGACAAGGTCACCTTCTCTGATCCGAATCACGCAACCTTCACTGAATTGCCGAGTACCGGTAGAGCGGGTGTTTCCTCTGCCACGCTTTGGGGAGATCCAAACGCGGGCGCGGCTGGCACGTATACCAAATTCGTCCCCGGATGGGATGCTGGGTGGCACACCCATACCGCCGATGTATGGATCGTGGGCATCAAAGGTGCCTATCTCTACAAAGACGAAGCCGGCGAGAAGCGCGTAGGCCCAGGTGACTTCCTTCGCGTCCCGGGCGGGCATAAGCACTGGAGCGGAGGTGACAAGAAAGAAGGCGCCCTCTTCTATACTGAAACCTCTGGCAAGTTCGATCTGATCCCGGCTAAGTAGGGATAACAAGTAGGGACAGTCGCCCTCGGCTGTCCGGTCACGCAAAGCTCAACAGCGTGGGTGCCCCATTCTAAAGTCGCGGCCATTGCGATTTTAGAGTGGGGTTGAATGCAAATTCACAATGCATGATGAGTGTAATGGCGACGTTTCAACAGTCCACTATCTCGCCGCTAAGATCCACATAGAACGTAGAGTCTCGGGCTAAAATGGCGAGTCGAATCGCCCTAGATTGGAGCCGACTATGAGCGGATCGTTTGGGCTGGGAGAAGTGTTTATTTTGTTAGTCGCAGCTGTCGGGCTAGGAGCTAGTATTTTCTGGGTTTTGATGATCATCGAGTGTGCCACCAAAGAGCCCGCGGAAGGGAATGACAAGCTAACCTGGATCTTGATCATCGTTTTCACGCATTGGATCGGCGCACTTATCTATTACTGTGTTCGACGGCCACAGCGCATCGCACAATTTGGAGCGTAATCGGCTACCAGATTCCCGGCGGATTGCCCTGATCACAAGAATCCAATGCAATTGACGCTACCAAGGCATTAACGCTCAAAACCATGTCAGGGGAATTTTGAGTGAGGCGATGTTTCGCCAATCATCGCCCAAAGCATGGCACAGTTCGGGTTTAGCGGATCGGAACCCTGCTGAGATGGCCTGTTCTTTGGCTGCCAGCTGCGCATTGCGGAAGCGACGGAGGCGGATCGCTAAAGCAATCGCACTCGCCAGCATCCAATACGCTAGCCAGCGGTGTTGATGAATGATGGTGACACCTGAACAGGGAAAGGCCTTATCAAGTATCGGGGCGAGGAAGGAACGTTGACGCACATCATCGGGTACACACTGACTTTTCTGTTATGTCTCGCGGTCTTTTCCAGGGTTCAAGCCCGCAAGATCCGTCAGGGCACGCTTCTAATCGCGAGCTACGCGCTCTATCTCACCTGGTCACCATGGTTCGCGGCAGTCCTTCTCGCATCCACCTTAGTTAATTTCGCGATCGGGAATAAGCTGAGGCGAAATCCTTCCGGCTTGATCCTCTTCCTTGGCATCATTTTCAACCTGCTCCTGCTGAGCATCTTCAAGTATCTGCCTGAAGCTTCAGTTCACCTTCCTTTCTCGTCGCTGGGGCGATTTGCTCATATCGCATTGCCGCTCGGCATTTCGTTCTGGACTTTCCAGACCATGAGTTACCTCTTCGACCTTTACCAGGGCGAAGAGATGGATCCAACGTTCTCAGAGTTCGCGCTCTACATAGTGTTCTTTCCTGTGACGATCTCCGGCTCGGTCTGCCGGATGTCGGAGATGTTGCCGCAGTTCCGCTCCGAGAACTCGCTGCGATGGGCAGATGTTTCCCGTGGCTTTCAACGCATCGCTACTGGCGTCTTTATGATGCAAGTCGCGAAGTTGCTCGGCCAGGGAAGTTCTGGCGGGGGATGGGATTAATTCCGGATTCGACCGGGTCCACCATTGGAGCGGCGCAGACGTCTGGTGCCTGGCATTCGGATACGGACTTCAATTGTTCTTCGACTTCGCCGGATACTCTACATCGCCATCGGCGCGGCACAGAGTTTGGGTTTCACTCTTCCCGAAAACTTTTCGCGGCCCTTTGCATCGCCGAGCCCATCCGTCTTCTGGACGCGTTGGCACATGTCCCTCTCGTTCTGGATTCGCGATTATGTCTTCTTCCCGGTCATGCAGATGCGCCGCGACCGTTGGTGGCGAAATCTCTGCTTGCTGATTTCGCTGGTGCTGTTTGGCTTGTGGCACAAGGCGACACTGCTCTTCTTGATCTGGGGCTGCTATCACGGAGTGCTGCTAGTCGTCCATCGCCAGATCGAAGCTCTGCAACGCAAATACGACTGGACTCCTCCTCAACTCCTGTGGAAAGTCGCCTCTTGGATCGCCACGATGGCGTTGGTGAATCTCGGGTGGATTTTCTTCCGTTCTAGTTCGCCGCAACAGGCACGCCAGATGCTCGCAGCGGTCTTGTCCCCAGCGACTTACAACCAGCATTCATTGAGTGGAAATCTTTACCTGCTAGTTCTCGTCGTGGCCCTGGAATACGCCGTTGCGCTACTGATCAATAACATCCTTAGTGAACAACCCGCAGCAGCGCATGCCGAAACGCCTGCATCGAACTCATCGACTGGAATCGCAACTTTCGTTGCACGCTGGCGCTGGTTCTGGCTTACGCCGCTGTACGCGGTAGCGCTTCTTTTTCTGTTGATCGTGACTGAATCACCCGGAACCAGCACGGCGCAATTGATGTACGGGAATTTCTAGTCGCTCTTTGCGAGCGGGATCGCAAGGAAAACCGTGAGCCTCGAGTCCCCACCTCTTTCGATCACATTCATGTGTGCGCCTTATCACTGCGGCGCCCCAGTTTGCCTTGGTCACATACCGTGTTCGCTTTGTGTCGTTGTGCCAGTTGTGGCGAATGAATTCTCCCAGCCATTTCTATTCGACCCAACCGCGAACCTCGGATGCACCGGATGTCACGATCCGCACCAGAGCATTGTTGCGGGAACGAATCCTTCTCAGCCGCCCATTGAAAGACTAGCGACAAAAGCCATGCGCTGGCCAAAACAATCATGTCGAGAATTGACCATTCTGCAGGGCCGGGCACTCCATTCCCGAACAGGATCGCCAGAGGACGTCCCCTGGAGCGTGCGTGACCTGCCAAATGCAGGCAGCACTAGGGCAAGCGAACAGTCACCTCTTTCGCATCAATGCTGACGCCCACTATAGAACTTTCCCGACGCCCGATCAGCTTTACAACCAAAAACATCACGACGCTAGGCACGGCACTCGGAACGTACCCGACCCCCCAGTCAGTTACCATCTCCGATACAACTGCGGGGGTCACGATTTACTACACGACCAACGGATCGATTCCGACCACGTCCTCCACATGGTGCGCCAATCCGTGCACCATCACAGCCTCGTCCACAACCACGGTCAAAGCCACTGCTGCCGCAACCGGAGTCTCCCAAAGTACAGTTGGATTTGCTAGTTACACGATCACGGGACATTGAAGCAACGTTAGGCTAGAAAACGGGTTTGTATCAGGGCATCGCTTTAGCGATGCCGTCAATCGCGGAGGAGAGAGCCGCCTTCAGGCGCCGCAGCTTCCCTGCTCTAGTATGAAGATCTTTACTCGACCGGACTACCATCCGGAGCAAACACCGGAAAGCCATCCCACGGCTGCGACATTTTCAACTGCGCTACCGCCAAATTTCGATCATACCCAAATAGAAAAAGCCCGTAGTTGTATCGCAAAACGCGATCGTCCGGCCTCTGGGCAATCGCCCACCGATATTCCGTTGAGGTCTCCGCAGGGTTCTCGTCCGGAACTTCCGCTTGCAACGCTAGGCGCAGCATCTGATCGGAATGATTGAGCTGATTGGTAAACGGAGGCTTCTGCAGCCGCTGCAACATTTCTCCAGCAATGCGGGTGCGGTCATGCGGCGTGAGCGCGAGCAACCGTTCGCATTCCGCCTGGGAAAGAACGTCAGCGTCCGTCACCGTATGCCCAGAATCCGCTGGCATCTTGCTCGCAATCTGCAGGAACATCGCACGAGCCAGCACATAGTTTCCCAGGGGCGTCATGTGTACGTGCTCGTACACCAGGTCGCTGCCAACGATTCCGTTTGCGCTCGTCTTCGAGAAAACTGCGTCAGCATCCAACAACTCGGGTCCTTCTGGGGATGAGGCGGCCGACCGATTGATCTCGTTGATTCTGCTGTCCGCGCGAAAGCGCAACGTATCAAAATCACGCGAACGCTGAAAATGCTCGCCCGCTGCCGCATAGTCGCTCACCATCCACAAACTCCGCGCCATGCGGAACTGAAGCTCGGCGTACCGATCGTCGATCTTCTCCGCCGCCTGATACGCCTTTAACGCCTCGTCGTACGATCGGGCATTCTCGAGCCCAGTCCCCTGCTGCATCAACGCGTTCCAGGAGCGCAAGTCCTCTGCTGACAGCCCCTCCCGATGCATCGAGGCAAACGGAGCGCAATCTTTCAATTCGTCGCGACGGTGCTGACGATCACTCGAGCGCCTGCGGCACGCGCTACCGCAATCGTGTCCCGCAGATTTGCTTCAAAATTAGCGTACGTATATTTCATGAGCGCAGAGCTGGCGGGCACCTGCTTGTCGAGAAACATCTCCATGCCGCCCTACTCTTTTTTCTGCGCTCCCAACTTCGTTAAAAGCTGACCGACTCGTGTTGACCGGAAGAAGATGCTGGTGCGGATCACGGGCAGGCTCATGCCCGAAGACGTCAGCGCCGTTCCCGGTCCATAAGGCCCGACAACTTCGTTGTTTCCCGAGTAGATGATGAACAGATCCGGCCGCTGCTTCGCGAGCCCTCGCGTCAGTGGCAACAGCACATGCGAATTCACTGCCACGCTGCCCGTGTTCACGACCTCGAAATTCGTCGACGGATACCGCTTGCGCAGCATGACTTCCAGGTATCGGCTGAACGCATATGCCGGATCGGGATCGCCCATCGCTGCGGATTCTCCGAGCACGAAAATGCGATAGGTCCGCGCCGGCTTTTCTGCAGGAATCGCATAAGCCTGGGGCGTCTTGATCATTCCAGGTGGAAAGAACAGGGCTGGGAAGAACAGGTTGTAGCACGACGCCCCGCGTCCCTTGAGCGTGCACGGCACCGTGGCGTCCGTAGGAAATCCTATGTCTAACAGACGCAGTACTCCATCGGTCGCCCCGATCAGCAGCACCGGCATCAAGACGATGGCCGCGATCCTCGGCGACCAATACCGCCAGCCGCGCGGTAGCTCGGGCTCTTTCTCTGGTACGGACTCCGCAGTCTCGGGCATCTTCAACCTACCCCTGCTCTCATCCGCCCAAGAGGCGGCATTTCTAATGTTGGAGCCACCTCTCGCGATACAGGGCTGGGACTGGCTCTGATTCCGTGGGCCTAACCGCGGTGTCAGTTTTCCAATCTTCCAGCCCTGCCCGGTCCCTCGATGCGTTGCCCGCGGCGCAGCGGATAACCTCATTTCGAGGGAAAAACGAAGAAAAGCGGACTTATGCGTTCGCAACCCTTGGACGACTGCACCGAAGTTGCCAAACTTCAAGCAGGGCGTCGCGCGCAATCGGCTTTCTTTCAGCTGCTTACGCGCACCGATGCTTTCCACAACAGTTCCTCGTCGGGAATTTCCCGCAGCGGGGCGTGTGTTTTAACGCTCTCTCGTGCTGTGGGTGCCCCAACGACGGCGACTTAATCTTTTAACTGTCAAGCACTTACGGCTTGATCAATGGCTGGCAGAACAAGTGCCACTCTCTGGTGACGGGCATCACGGGTTCTGAGTTTCCAATCGAGTCGTCGTTCCGCCAATCATGTCGAAGATTTTCAAAGCCGTGATCGCGGGTGCCGGGCCGGCTGGCCTGACTGCGGCCTACGAGTTGTCGAAACAGAATCAGCGGATCGTGATTCTCGAAAGCGATCCCGAGTACGTTGGCGGCATCTCCCGAACGGTCAACTACAAAGGTTTCCACTTCGATATTGGCGGGCATCGTTTCTTCTCGAAGTCGCATGAGGTCGAAGATCTGTGGACCGCCGTCGGCGGACAAGATATGCTCGACCGCCCGCGCTCGTCGCGGATTTACTATCGCGGCCAATTTTTCACCTATCCGCTGAAACCGTTTGAGGCTTTGTCAAAGCTTGGCCTGCTTGAATCGATGAGCTGCGTGCTGTCTTTCATCAAAGCGCGCCTGCGTCCCACGGCTAAACCCCAGACGTTCGAAGATTGGATCGTAAACCAGTTTGGCGAACGCCTGTTCCGCATCTTCTTCAAGACCTATACCGAAAAAGTCTGGGGAATGAGTTGCCAGGAAATCTCGGCCGACTGGGCCGCGCAGCGCATCAAGGGACTGTCGCTGGGCTCTGCGATCGAACACGCATTCCTCTCGTGGCGAAAGCCGCGGAAGAAAGACCGCAAGCGGGTCGTCAAGACGTTGATCGACACGTTCCGTTATCCGCGCCTCGGGCCGGGCATGATGTGGGAAGCTTTCGCGCAAAAGATCCGTGGCTTCGGCGATGAAGTCCTACTCGGACGTCGCGTCGTCGGTTGCCGCTTCGATTCCGACCGCGACCTCTGGGTCGTCACGACACGCGACCGCGAGGGCCATACAGAAGAATTCCTCGGCGAGCACATGATCTCGTCGATGCCCGTCCGCGAGCTGATTGCGCAGCTCAAGCCGCCGCTTCCAGAGGACGCCATCCGTGCCGCACAATCGCTGCGCTATCGCGATTTCCTGACGGTCGGCTTGATTGTCCGCGACCAGGGCCGCTTCAGCGACAACTGGATCTATATTCACGATCCCTCGGTCCAGGTGGGACGTGTGCAGAATTACAAGTCGTGGTCGCCGGAGATGGTCCCCGACCCCGCCTTCTGCTCTTACGGACTAGAGTACTTCTGCTTTGAGGGCGATCGCCTGTGGAACGCCGCCGATACCGAACTAATCGCGCTGGCGAAGAAAGAAATCCAGCGGATCGACCTCGCCGACCCAGCCGACGTGGTCGACGGATGCGTCATCCGCCAGCGCAAGGCCTATCCCGTCTACGACAATAGCTATCGGCAGCACATGGAAAAGATTCGCCACGTTCTCGAACGCACCTTCCCGACTCTGCACCTCGTCGGGCGCAATGGCATGCACAAATACAACAATCAGGACCATGCCATGATGACCGCTCTGCTGACCGGAAAAAATATTCTTGCGGGCGAGCGCCGTTACGATGTCTGGGCCGTGAATCAAGACGCTGAATATCACGAGTCCGGAGCCCCAAGCGAAAAGACCACGGATAACGAGACGGCTGCCGCAGCCGAAACGGCCCTGAGCACCACGTGACTATGCAAGCGACTTGGAAAAGGCTGCCCCACTCTCCGCGGGTTTCGAAGGGTGCGTATATAGTCTGCCAAGACGAAGGGCTGTCATCATGAGCGCCCTCTCCGAAATCCGCGCGTTGTCGCGATTCCGCCAGGTACAAGCGGCGGCGCTCGTGTTCCTGCTTGCGGGTATCGGAGCCATCGCCTTTCAGATCAAGCTCTGCGTACTCGACCCCGACATCTGGTGGCATCTGAAAATCGGCGACTGGATCATTGATCATTTCGCCGTTCCGCACACCGGTATCCTCTCTCGCACCGCCGCCACGCGAGCCTGGGTGGCCTACAGCTGGGGCTACGAAGTGCTCCTCTCACGCGCGTACTCTTGGTTCGGCCTGATCGGCATCGGCGTCTACGGAACTCTTCTGACGCTGATGGTGGCTTACTCGGTCTACTGGATGCTCCGCCGCCTCTCCGGACAATTCTGGCTAGCCTGCGTGGGCGCAGGCGTCGTCTGCTCAGCATTTCTCTTCAACGGAATGCCGAGGCCGTTCTTTTTCTCAATCACGCTCTTCGCAGTCACCCTGACGCTGCTTCTCGAATCGAATCGCAATGGACAAATTCAAACTCTCTACTGGCTGCCTCCCGTTTTCTCCCTCTGGGCAAATCTGCACATCCAATTTATTTACGGATTGTTTCTGCTTGGATTGTTCATCGGGGTCAATCTGGCGCAGCGCGTGGCTTCCGTTCTACACCTCAATCCGAACTTCCTCACGCCCCCAATTCTGCCGATCAAGAAACTCGTTCTGATCGGTGCTTCCTGCGTGGTCGCCACTCTCATCGACCCCTATTCCTATCATCCGTATCAGGTGGTCTATGAATATTCCAAAGCGAAGTTCACGTACTCAGTCATCATCGAACTGCAACCGCTGAGCTTTCGTGGCTTCAGTCATTTCGCGGAACTTTTTCTAACCGCTGCCGGATTTTTCGCGGTTGGGTGGCACCGAAAACTCGAGCCATTCAAGCTCGTCCTGATGACGGCTGCCAGTGTCATTGCTTATCGAACCATGCGCGATGCCTGGTTCATCTGCCTGCCCGCCGCGGCCTGCATCGCCGCAGCATTCGCGCCACAACCAGCCGCTGATAAAGAACAGCCGCTGTTCGCCGAAACATGGCTCGAAAAACTCGGAGTCGCCGCCGCCGTCGCGATTCTTCTCGCCATACTCGCCAACAGCACCGACTTCACCCAGCGTGGACTTGACCGCGCCATCAGCTCGGAATATCCCGTCAATGCCATCAACTTCCTGCGCCGCACTCCGGTGCAAGGCCCGCTCTACAACGCACTCAATTGGGGAGGATTTCTGATGTGGTATATGCCGGAGTTTCCGGTTGCGATCGACGGACGTAACGACCTCTACGGCGACGACCTCGACCGACTCTTTTACAACTCGCAGAGCGCGGAGAAATCTTATACGACTGATCCTTATCTCAACGAATCGGGCGTTGTTTTGCTCGGCTCAGAGATGTCGCTCGCCAAAATCCTCACCGTCGACCCGAGGTTCCAGCTCGTTTATCACGACGACATTGCCACGGTCTTTTCCCGTCGATCGCCGATTCTTCCGTGAAGAGAAATGCAAATCTCACCACCGAGGCACAGAGGACGCCACCCTAAAAACAAATCCTCAAAAAGGTCTTCCTCTGTGCCTCTGTGTCTCTGTGGTGGAGGAACGTCAGTCAGAAATATGTCCGCTCCTTGAGGTTGTTGTTCCCCTCGTTCGAAAGATCGAAGTGGCACTGCCGGCAAAACTGCTCGGACGACGTCGTAGGATGCCCCGCCAGCTTCCCTGTCGGATCATAGGGACCATTCAGGAAGAAGTATGTTGTATAGAACTTAGCGCTCGCGTCGCCTGCAATCGGGCTGCTTCCGCCCGACACATAGACGTTCCTCACATGTTGATCGTGACAAGTCGTGCATAGCGCGTAAGGTTCACCAGAGCTGCTCACGCCGTAGGTGCTCGAGCGCTTTCCCGGCATCAAGGAAGGCCATCCATAATTCGCGATGAACTGTGCATACGGACTATTCGGGACCACGCTGAACTTGCCTTCGGAGAAAACCAGCCCGCCTCCGGGACTAATTGGAGCGCCAACCCCGATCGGATGATCCTCGACCGGTGCCTCGCCCCGAGTGAGCACCGATGATATTTTCTGCGTGCTGAAAGGCGTAAGCGCCAGAAGCCCCACTTGATGCTCGTAAGACCAGCTCTGCAGCATATTGTATGGAGTCAGGTTGCCGTCGTGACAACTCAGACAGAGCAGAACTCCGCTCACCTCGCGCTGGCGTACGGCTGCGGCGACGAGTTCACGTCGACAAAATGGGATTCCTCTGCGAGAGAGACTGCAGCACCATAATCAGGACTGCTGCCAGCACCCCACAAGGGCGTAACGTTGTTCTCACTTCCGTGACTGGCTTCTAAGGAATGCCCCCAACGAGATGCATGACAGAGCGTACAACCGCGTATGTGAAGGCGAGGGGCCAGCGAAGGTATCGCGGAAACGGGGCTTTGAAAATCAGCAGCCCGACTCCGGCCGTGGCGCCCGCCCGCCATCCCGATATATCCCAACCCGTCGTAGCGCGCATGAAACACGTGCTGCGCCACCCACAGAATCGTGTGCCACAACCCGGGAGAGCCTTCATACCGCAGTTCGTGAAACCAGATCGTCTTCAGGTCGAGGTCGCGGGCGATCAGCCATGCTTGCGCCTCGTCGGCCCACTTTTGTGATAGCGCAGCGTAAATGCGACCACGGCGATCCAGGCGGCGCACTCCGAAAATCGGCGACGCGCCACCATCGCGCCGCCCCGGATGTCTCCGACGACGCAAATACTCGAAGTTCCGGCACGGTCTCGGTCGCATCAGGGGTCTCGAGCAGGTCAGGAACTCTGGCTGGCTCACTCATTCGCACTCCTCCTGGTGAGCACAATGGCAACGTCGTCGCTGTAAGCCACCTTGAAGATTGGGACCGAACTCAAGCCGGCAGCCATAATTGCATTCTTCGGCAGCAGAATTGTCTGAGCGCCCGCCACTGCTGGGTACGCAGTGTACGGCACTTCGGCATTCATGACCTTCGAGTATTCGGCGACCGTGTCGCCGCCGTAGAGATCGGCGCGCCCGTCAATGGCGACGGGATATTCAGGCAAATACCAGGTAAGGAATCCTCCCCACTCATAGGCATTGAACAGAGGCTGCGGCAACCGATGCTCGCGAATGTAATCGCACGCCGCGGCCGGATAGCTTCCTCCAGCCTTTGCCACAAGCGCCTCGCGTGTGCGAGGAATGCCCACGACGGCAGCAGCAATCAAAATGGCAACCGATGCGCACGTCGCAATCCAGGCGTCGCGCGGCGTACTCGGCCTAACTAATCTGATGTCGCTCGTGCGCGCATCCCTGACTGCTTCTCCAATTACCGCCAGGGAGGCGACTCCAACAAGCCATATGTCCCGCTGCGCATAGAAAGAAAGCCCAAGGCATCCAACGAGTAATCCAATCTGAAACATGTCGCGCGACCGCCGCAGTCCCAATGTCAGGAAGGCTGACATCGCAAGCACAAGCAACAGGTAATCCTGCGTTTGGCGAAAGCCGAATGCACGGAACTCCGGCAGATACTGATTCGCAGAACTGAACGTCGTTCCGAAGAACACAACATAAGGACGGTACAAGTACGGAGTGAGAACCGTGGCGAGAAGTGATATCCCGGCGATCTTCAGCACCGTTCCGATGTCAAGTCGATGCTCCGATGGCACTCGCAACCATCGCTCGCACGCGAGCGCGCCCACAAACAGAAGCAGCAGCAAAACGCCATGCACGAACTGCACATGCAAGTTGGCCCAAAGCAGAAACAGAAGGGGCAGCCACAGCAACGGACGATAACTTCCTGTCCTCCGCGCCTCCAACAAAAGCAGTAACTCGAACCCAAACAGAAGAGTTGAGAAATATCCCGGTCCCGGCGGCATCGCGTCGAGGATGTATTGCACAATCACCGACAGCGCAACTGCAAGCCAGAATTTTCCGCGCAACCCACCGGCCAGCAAGAACGTCACCAGCGCGAGTCCCGCTCTGAGGAAAATGAGCAGGAGCGGAATCGCTCGCAATCCGACCAGGTTGTAGGTGACCGCCAGCAGCAGATCGTACGCCCAGCTCGACGCAATCCACGGAAGTGAAATCGACTGCGAGAACAGTCCGCTCTGTGGCAACGCACGGTGCTGCAGGATCCAGAGCCCCGAACTCAAATGCCACCAGATATCTGCATTCGTTAACGCCGAGAGTGATGACAGGCGAAAAACCTCGAGCAGCGCGGCTGACACAAACAACAACCCCATTGCCAGTAAGCGATGCTGCGCCATTGCGATTCGGTTCCAGTCTCAGAATCAGGATTTCCCCAACTTACGGAGTTCGGCCCTTGACCCGGCTCATGCCCACCACCATTCCATTCCCGTTGTGCGCGGCATTGTGGCAGGTCAGCGTGCATGTATTCGTGGCGCGGTTATAAGCAATCGGATTGCTGCCGTTCGGCGCCACCACGTTCACATCGAAGTTCACCAACCGCTCTCCCGTCACATTCGGAGAAGTCGCGCCCATCCCGTGCGCCGTGTGGCAGACCGAGCAACTGAATCCGTATTGCGCAATGTGTAGGCTGTGCTGCGAGAAACTCGTGTTCGCCAGAATGTTGGTCGGGAGATCGTGGCACTTCCCGCACATCGCGTAAGGCCCGTTGACGGTGACATCCGGATTGGGATAGAGATTCGTGATCAGCTGTCCCGGCGCAGGCGCCTGGCTGAACTCATATCGGCGCTCGAGCAGGTGTGTCCATTTCGATCCGTGCGGACCATTCGCCCCGGTGCCTCCGAACTCACGGTTGTCATCGCTGTTGTGGCAATCGCTGCAGAACAACTGCGTCCCTACGAGCCGCGTCGATGGCATTCCCGACAGGTTCAGCATATTTACCAGCAGGCTAGGCTGCGGCAGCGGACTCGATCTCGGATGCGTCACCGGATGGCTCGAAGTCGCAATCTGCGCAAACTCCGGAATAATGTTCAACGGATCGGGCGCTGACACCATGCGCATCGGCGGATACCCAAAAATCGCCAGTTGCTGTTTGCCGGTGCTCGTGCCATGGCAACGCAGGCAAATTTCATACTGATTCACTGAGGGTGTGATCGTCGTAATTCCGTCGAGCGCGCTGATCCCGGTCGCGCCTTGCTGCGGCGGACGAATCGCCGGCGGAGTTGAGAACGTGGTCTCTGGATTTCCGTCGTGCGCGCTATGACAATCCACGCAGGTCGCGTGGCGATTGTGCTGCAGCAGTGGAGTTTCTGCCGCGTCGTGATAATTGTTCCCTGACGGCAGCGGATGGCTGATCTTTCCTACTTCCGCCATGATATTCGGAACCGTCGCCGGCGACAGATTCGTCCCACCCCCATGGCAGGTCATGCAACTCTGCGTCACCGGATCGTACGAAATCGCCGCAGGCGTTGCCGGACGCAGTAATCGCGCCGGTACCACCGAATCGTGCGACATGTGGCACGACGAGCACGAATTCTCTCCAACAGTCTGGTAAGGCCCGACATGCGCATCCGGCGAAACCTGATTCGTAGCTGTCTGATGAATGCTGTTCGCGTATCCGGCCAGCGGGTTCACCTGCCCCTGGACGACGCGATTGGGATCGTGGCAGGCCAAGCACATCTGCGCCTTCGAACTGTCGCGCACCAGAAAATTCTGCGCGACCGTATCGATCGACTGGATGTGAGGATCGTGACAACTGGTGCACTCGATGTTGCCCTTGACGAGTTTCACTGCGCCAGTCGGATCTGCCGTCTTGCCCTGCGATGCCAGCGATGCTACCAGGTTCGGTGCATCTTTGATCGGCATTACCAGGCTGAACGGATGCGATCCGGTCAACGTCGTCCCGAACGAATCGACCGCGTTCATCGATCCCACCATCGGCAGCGGTCCATAGGCGGCCGACTGTCCTACAGCAACCGTGCCGTCATGACAACTCAGGCACAGACTGCTCGACGCTCCCAGCGTCGGCTGGGTTCCCTGCTCAGCATAGGTAGAGCTGTTGTACGGGACGTACGAACTCGTCGACAGTTTCTGATTCCACAGCGGGGTGATGCCGCCCAGTCCGCTATGCGGCGCGTGGCAGAACGTGCAACCCAAGCTGCCCTGCGAATACACCTTCGCGCCGCTGGCCAAGGTTAGATTGTGCATGCCGAGCACATCTGCATTCGGCGGAGGTCCCTGTCCAAAACCGCGCGCTGCGATCAAAACGCAAGCGAGCCACAGGAGGCCCTTCATGGCTGCTGCCTCCCCTCTGCGGTCGCGATGCCATAGTAGTGAAAAACCTGTACGCGCCGGTTGAACGAATCCACCACATAAATGCGATCTTGTTTGTCGATCTGCAAGCCGGCGGGCAACTGAAACTGTCCGGCGCCAGTGCCTTTCCCGCCGAAGTAGTAGAGCAACTGCCCTTGCTCGTTGAACACCTGCACCACGCCCCACTCGCCATCGACGATGTAGAGGTGTCCCTCCGAGTCGTATCCGATTCCCTTCGGCCGGAAGATCCATCCCGCGCCGTCCCCGATCTTCCCAATCACGTAGCGGAACATCCCCGAGCGATCGAACACCTGTACCCGGAAGTTCATCGCGTCGACGACCGCGAAATCCGCACCATTCAGCCGCAACTCAGTCGGATAATTGAATTCGCCGTCGCCTATGCCGGTCTTGCCGATCATCTGCAGCACGCTGCCCTGCATATCCATGACGAAAATCTTGTTGCGCAGCGTGTCCGTCACATAAATGCGCTGGGCCGCCGAATCCACCGCAATCCCTGTCGGACGCTTGAAGTATCCTTCCCCGCCCTTCAGGCTCCCGATCACTCGACGATATTTCCCGTTCGTGTCAAACACAAAAATTTTTCCCGCCTGCGAATCGGTCACATAGATGTTGTCCTGCGCGTCGACGGCCACGCACTGGGGCGTGAGCATCGGATCCTTCCCGGCATCGTGCCGCGTCAGGAACTTGTACTTCTGCTGCCCAAAGTCAAAAACGTGCACGCCCTGGGCCGCGACATCGGTGATCAGGATGCGCCCGCGCGAATCCGTCGCCACGCTGTAAGGACTCACCAGGTAATGGAAGTCGGGTTGTCCCGCAATCGTGTCCACGACGCGGGTCCAGAAGCTACGTTTGGGTTTGACCTCGCGCTCCAGGCTGAAGCTGCGCTCAAACGACAGCTTGCGCCCGCCGTCCATCAGCAGATCGGGCGCCGACAGTGGCCGCGTCGTCTCCTTCGGACGCTTCGCGGCTCCGGCCTGCGACGCAGTCAGGATCGGCAGCATGAGCGCGATCGTCGCGAACATCAGACCTTTACGCACCCCAGTTCTGCCTCGCTCTAGAAGAAGTCGAACCATCTGGTAAATCCCGCAAAGTACGACGTCGAAGTGGCGGGCAAATCCACAATGCTGATCCCCTGAGTAAAGCGCGTGTACCCAGCCTGAAATCCGATGCGTCGGAAATGGTACTGCAACTGGGCATTGAAGATTTCCATGTCGTTGTGCGAGAAGTTCGCCTGGCTGGTTGTGTTACTGATAGCTCGGCTGAAGCTCCCGGCCATCACTAATCTCCGCAGTGGAGTCACCGAAACTCCGCCTCCCCAGCTCGCACCACTAAATAATGTGGTCAACCCAATCACACCCGGCGTGGGGGTAATCGGCACCAAGCCGGCAGCACCCAGCACCGAGATCCCGCTCGAGTTCGTGTAGTTTCCCGTAACCGTGAGCCGCCGCATTCCCAGTGACGTCGAATAGCCCTCGCTGTGGCTCGTGCTCCCAGGCTGATTGGTCAAGCCGCTATGTGTCCCGTTGAACGCCGCAATCCATTGCAGGCCATTCGTCAACCGCCGCCGCACATTGCCGCTGTAGTTGTAATACGAAGTGCTGTAGGTCACCAACAGCGTCTGCACATTCTGCGCATAGCTAACGTTTCCCGAGAGCTGCCAGCCCTTGATCCGGTGAAACCCATTCACGTTCCCGATAAAACCAAGAGCATTGTCACCTCGCGCCGTGCTGCTATCGACCACCGATCCAGAGAAGCTGAACGTGTCGAGAATCCGCTTCGCGTAGGCCACATTGCCGCTCACGAAGGTCCCCGAATAGTCCTGCCCGAAGTAATACTGGTCGAAGTGCGTCGCCTGCACCGAACCGTTGAATGTATTCGTAAACTGATAGCCGGCGCCACCCGCGAGGGTAGTGGAATGCGCGCCGGATCCCAGGCTGATTCCCGGCGGAGGCGCTCCGTTCGTGACCAGACTCTGCGCCAGGTATCCGCTGAGATTGCTGGTGTAGTTCTCGTTGAAATTGAAGGAAAGCCTATGCGTCGGATGAAAACTCAGACCAGCATTCTCAATGTCGTCGGTATAGTTCGATGTATTCGTGTTCTGCCCTGCGTTCGAGAAATAGGCGCTATCGGAAGACGACCGGCCATAGTTCGCGTAAAACTGCCCATGAAGCGGCAGGCTGTGCTGCGCGCCCACGCCAACGTTATTTCCGCTGGACGACTGAACCGACTTCGATTGACCGGAAAGGAATTCCGGAAACGCCGACCTCAGAGTGTTATGGGTGTAAAAAGCATTCAGCAGGAATCCGGCGAAGGAGTAGTCCGACCGCACATTCAGCAGCTTCGTTTTGGAACTGGTTTCTTCGTTCGTGCCGAAGATCGTGCCGCTGCCCGTTCCTTGTGAATACCCAACCGACAACGTAGGCAGGTTCGGCATCAATGCGCTCCAGTTGACGCTGAACCCTTGTCCCTTGCCGATAGTGGTAAAGTCCGGCTGCCCGGCCAGTCCGAAAACTCCACTGCTGTTCCGGTCGTAGTGATACGCGACCGCACCCGGGAAGTGGCTGCCCGTGAAAAGGTTCGCGGTTCCCTCGACCCCGCTGGCGCCGGTCAGGGATTGAAACGCCGAGTTATTTCGCGACTGGTTGTAGTAAGGCGTGGCCGAGAAGGAAAGAAAATTTGGATTGTAGTAATACCCGGAGAGCCTGCCGTCGATGCCGCCATTGAATCCGTGCGACGAAGGAAGGGCGTTGCCGTAGTCGCCGGCATACCCGAAGCTCAGCAGGCCACCCGCCTTGAGCTTTGTGTTCTCGCCGATGGAAATCCCGTCATTCGGTCGCTGGGCACAGACCAGTTGCGCGATCACCAGTGCCGCCAACCCAATGATGCGTTTCGCAACACCCATACCCGAAACTTTCCTTTCAGCCATCGCCCAGGAAATCCAACCGCCTACAGGGAGTAAGGCACAAACCATGCCAAACAACGATCAGACCAAGCCGGTCTATTTCATTGAAAATAAAGGTCTAATATTTCGATCGCAGGAGAGATTTCGTTAGAAAACCGCGCCGAGTGCGGCATATCACCCGACCGACGAGTCGAAAGCCACAGGCGGGAAGATATTGATTCATTTGGTCATTTAATCAATGAAAAAACCGGGCCTGCATTCAGGGGGTTCATTGACTAGATGACTAAATGATTAAATGACTGAATGCTCTTGGCGGTTCTAATCGAGGCCCCAAAGATGGCCGCCAGTTCGTTGGTTTCCTTGAGAAGGGCTTGCGTTCGTTCAGAATCGACCGTGTCCGTCTCAGCCCATCAGTTCCAGCCAGAACGCAGTCTCGTCGGCTTCCTCGAGCACTCGCTCATCTTGGAGATGAACTCGGCCTTGGAGCGAGACCGGCACGCAGCTCGATAGTTCGCAGCAACGGAAGGTCCCGATCTTAGCAGTTGCTTTCCCAGAACCTGTGCGTCGGTGGCATGTGGCGAGAGCGATAGAGCCGAACAATCCGAATGGCAAAGGCCTAGTGTGGGCCTTCAGTTCAGCGGCTCTGTCTAGAGTGGCCACGGGAGCAATTTAATCATTTTAGTCATTTAGTCAAATGAAACCTCCCACTCTGAGAACTACTCCAACGCCAGACACAGTGGTTTTCAATGATTAAATGATTAAATGGTCTCATCCCACTTCAATCTTCGCCTTAGCCCTCAACTGCTTCGCCAACCCTGACCGCAACCTCTCGTACTTCACCCTCTGCAGCTCGTCTTTCAAGCTTGCCTTCACCTCGGCAAACGGCTGCTTCCGCGCGGGTGTATACGCCGTCGCGCGCACGATTGTGTAAGCATTCTCGATCTGGATCAATCCGCTCACCTGCCCCGGCTTCGCCGTTCGCATGAACTTCACCACCTGCGGCGGCAGCTTGTGCGCCGGCGTGATCTTGTGATCGCCCATGTTCACGCGGAAATCGTCTTCGGAAACCTTCTCCGCCAGCAATCCGAAATCTTCGTAGTTCTTCGCGGTCTTGGCCTGCGCGAGCGCCGCATCCGCGCGTTTCTTTGCATCGCTCTGCTGCTGTGGCGTTGCCTTCAGCGGAGGAATAATTGAAATGCTCTGAAATCCAAACGACTCCGCCTGCTGAAAGCGCGCTCCGTTCTTCACGTAATACGCTTGCAACTCAGCCGGAGAGATTGTCGCCTTCATCTCCACATCATTCTTCAGCACCTGCTCGATCAGCAATGAACGCCGGATCTGCTGTTTTACCTTCTGCTCCGAGCCTTGCATCTCCGCCTGCAAATATTGCTTGTATTCATCCGGACTCGAGAACTGTTTGCGAAAATCGCCTTCCGCGGCATTCAGCTCCGCGGCCGGAACCACCAGCTTGCGCCGCTGTGCTTCCTGATACACCAACTCCTCAAAAATGATCATCTCCAGCGCGCCCTGCCGGATGGCCGCCTCCTGCGACTTCGGGAATCCGTTGTGCTGCCGCGCATACGGAAAGATCGTGTACATCTCGCGTAGCAAGTCGCGGTCGGTCAGCACCGCACCATTCACCTTGGCCACCGGCTTGTCGCTTACCAGCAGCGGTGAGGTCTGTGCCGAAGCCATCGCTGGCGCCCGAGCCCCGCTCGCAACGGTAGTCGGCGCATGAGACGCCAGTTGTGCCGAGGCCATCGCGGCGCCCAGGAAGATCGAGATGAAGGGTTGGGATTTCATAATTCCTCGCTTACTTGATTCGCAACAATTGCTAGATTGTCGTCATCCCGAAGGCCCGCGCTTTCTCCGGCGGCCGAGGGATCTCGTCTACGCGGCTGTGGCACGGCAGATCCTTCGCTCCGCCTGAAAAGCGGCTCCGCTCAGGATGACGCCTTCTTTGACAAAGACCGGTACTGCTACAAGCCGTCCACAAAAAAAGGGGAGAGTTACTCTCTCCCCTCGTCAGCACATCAGCCCAGGTTTACTGGAATACCGTGGGGATATTGTTGGTGTTGTTGGCTTCGTTCGCCTCGCCGAAGTGGCATTGACGGCAGAATTGCGTCGTCGATGCGGCCTGGCCGGCGGTCAGCTTGCCTTGCAGGTTCGGGTTATACGGACCATTAATGAAGAAGTAGGTGGCATAGAACTTGCCGCCGCCGTCTCCAACGATCTGGCTAGCCGCGGTCGAGGTGTAAACCGTCATCACGTGCTGGTTGTGGCAGGTGGTGCAAACGACGTATGGCTGTCCGGTTCCGTTGATACCCCAAGGGCTCGACCACTTTCCGGGCGCCAGTGCCGGCCATCCGTAGTTGGCTACGAACTGAGCAAATGGAGTTCCAGGGGTGACTGTGAAAGTATTGTTCGCCCACACTAAGCCGTTGCCCGAGCGAATCGTTGCATTCAGCCCCACCGGGTGATCGTTGGAGTAGTTGCCTGCTCCGGTGTTGTCATTTCCGAGCAAGGTCGGAATCTTCCCGCTGCCGTAGGTGGTGTTGGTGAGCAGGCCGATCTGTTGTTCATAAGACCAGTTCTGCATCATGTTGGTTGGAGTCAGGTTGCCATCATGGCAGCTGAGGCAGAGCAGAATGCCGCCAACTTCCTCAGATCCGCTGGCGATGCCGTTCGGCAGTACTTCCACGTACCTGCCGTTGTCACCGAATGCAACCGTCTTTCCGTACAGTGGGCTCGCGTCCTGGCCCCACAACGCGTAGCCTCCGGCATCGGTAGCACCGTTGTGGCCTGAACCGAACGAGCCGCTGTGCGGAGCATGGCAGCCCGCGCAACCACGTCCCTGGTTCTGGTGCGCGCCAAGTACGTCAACTCCCGGTGACGACCAATTCTGCGCCAGTGCCAGGCCCGCGACCGCGAGAACAAACATTACAAGTATCATTGCTCTCTTCATAAATTCTTACGACCTCCTGTTTTTTTCGCGAACGCTTAACTTATAAAAAACCTCAGAGGCTTAGGCCGTGGGCTGCATCTTGCGCCTGGGCGCTCCCTGCAGCCGCCCCTCTTGCTGTATCCATGCAACTGGCCACCCGAAGTCGAAAGTAATATGAAAGAGAAAGTCGCCTCATTCTAACTGATTGATATTAAATATATTTACGAGTGATGACCTAGCAGGACGCTTTTAGCGGAACTCTTAGCCCACTGGGGGAAAATCACCAGTTGAGAGGGGGGCATGGTCAAATTCCTCAGTTACAAGGAGATGGGACGGGTGAGTGTGGAGAATCGCAACAGGCGGAGACATTGAATCGTTGAGTCATTGAGTCATTGAAGACCCGGTGGCTCTCGCCTGGAGCGGTGCACTGAGTAGAGGCAGCGAACCGGGCACAAAATCGGAAGGATGTCATACACGGCGATAAGGCGGGTGAGGGACCTCACGAGAGTCGACAGCGTCGATGTTGTGCACGAGGAAGGGAAATGATGCAGGCAGCGAGATTTTCGACTACCGTTAGGTGAACGAGTGACGTACGGTCACGCGCTTCGAGACCGCTACTTAGCGTCCGCCTTCTTGATCCCGACAGGAGTCGAAGCCACCGCTTTCTTCGTCCGCTCGGCCTCTTTTTCTTTCTGCAGCGTCTCGGCCTCAGTGTCGGTCACGTAGCGGAATTGCTGCACACGGCCGGGATAGATCTCTGACGTAAAAATCCGATTGTTCTTCGTATCGGACGTAATACTCACGATTCCTTGGAACTGTCCCGGCAGCAGTCCATGCCCGCCGAAGACGATGAGAAGTTGCCATTGCTGATTAAAGACCTGCACCCGGTCCTGCATGCCATCGGCTACCCAGATATGACCATCGCTGTCGATCGCAACGCCCTTTGGACGCGCGAAATATCCGGGGCCGTCTCCGTTCTTGCCGTACGTCGAGATGAACTTCCCATCGGCATCGAACACCTCAATGCGGTTGTTGAGCGTGTCGCACACGTAGAGATTGCCGTCGGCATCGACCGCCAGTCCTGAAGGCTTGGCGAAATCCCCGGGCGTGGTCAGCTCGTGATTATGTTCCGACCTCCCAATCTTCCGCAGCAGCTTGAAAGAATCGGCGTCATACACCAGAACCTGATCCAGTTGAATGTCCGACACATAGAGCAGCCGGTTCTCGCGATCGATTGTCATCGCACCCGGCTCGGCCATCCCGTCGGTGATCACATCCGTGGCCTTGTGGTTCGCGTCGAAAACCAGGACGTGTCGCAGTCCCGGATCGGAAACGAACAACCGGTCGCCATCGTCCATCGCTAGCCCAATGATGCGCACAAAGTGCGCGTCGACCTTGTTCTTGATCAGCTCTGCCTCGCGCGTTTCCGTGTTGAAAACGAAAATTGCTCCGACTTTCTGATCCGCGACGTACAAATTGTTCTTCGAGTCGACCACCATGCCGTACGGCTCGCCAAGTTGAAAGAGAACCTTGGTGTTCTCGTTCGCCGGAGTCGTGCCCGCCAGCCGATCCATCCATTTCGCTTTCTTCGTGGGGGCGGTCTCGACTTGGGAAAGCTTCTGTGCTGCGTAAAACGCCTGGTAGCGGATGCGCGCGACAGCCGGGGGATTTGGCCACACGATATTCGAGTAGTCGATCACCGGGATCTTCTTCGGCTCGGCATCGTTCTTTTTCTTCTTCTTGTCCCCAAACAGCGCCAGGGGCGCGCCGAACACCACGCTCAAAAGAACCAGCCACGCAACCACGCTCCGGTTGCGATTCGACTTTGCCCTGGCAATGGAAGTCATACGCTTTCTCCTTTTCATCTCCGCCACCCTATCTCCTCGTCAGATCCTTATGGCAGCTCGAGCAAAATGCCATGTTGTTAGTCTGATCCTTCACCAGGAGATCAGGCTGCGCCGACGAATGGGGCTGATGGCAGCTCAGGCAATTGATCTGCGCCCGCAGCTGCGTCACATCCGTCGGATCGGCCAGATCCGAAACCGGATGTCCATCCACCGGATGTCCACGGCCGAATTTCAGCGGCAGCACCGCGACCTTGTTCTTCGTGAAGTAGTCCTCAGGAAGCCTGATCTTGCCGTCGAAAATCGTGAGCACGTGATCGGCTTCGAGTTTCTTCGGCTTCGAATCCGGTCCGTGGCACTCCAGGCATAGCGCATTCGGTGCCTTGGCGCGCAGCAGGTGCTCGTTTTCACCGCCGTGCGGCTCATGGCAAGTAGCGCATCCCTGCTTGAATGCCGGCTGATGCAGCGTATGCTTCTTGGCCTGATCCGCCTGGTCGCTGTGGCAGGTCAGGCATATATCGACCGCGTTGGTTTTGGGCAGTCCCGGTTGCCGGCTCGCGTGCGGATTGTGACAGTCGGTGCAATCTCCAGCTGCTCCCGGATGCGGCACCTTTGCCTTTTCGATGGTTTCTGCTTTCTCCGAGTGGCAAGTGACGCACAACTCTTTCGCGCTCGCTGTTGTCAGGACAACCTTTCCATCCTTCGGAGCGGCGTGGCACGTATCGCACGACTTGTCGGCAAAAGGTGGATGCAGGAACTGCCGCATCAACTTCGGCGCCGCCGACTGGTGCGGATCATGACAACTCGTGCAATCGGCCTTATCAAATGGCTGATTGTTGTGCGCCTTCTGTAGCGCGGCATCTTTCACGTCGTGGCAATCGATACATAGTGCCGGAGCAGCCTTGGTCAAATGGAAATCAAACTCAGGTTTGCCCACCTCGCCCGTCTTGTGTGTGATGTGGCAGGTATCGCAACCCATGTCGAGCGCAGCGTGCCGGCTGCCTTTCTTCGGAACATTCAGTCCTTTATTGTGGCAATCGAGGCAGAGATTCTGTCCCTTGTCTCCGGAAGTCGCGTTCAACAGCTGATTCTTGTTGTCGCTCTGATGCGGATCGTGGCACTTGATGCAATCGCGCACCGCCGGAGGATGCACCGTCCCCTTCAGCGTCGTCGCGTCTTTGTCGGCATGGCAACTCAGGCAAAGCGATTGTGGCGTCGTCGCGGTCAACTTGACCCGCGTGATGTCTTTGTTGACGCGCACCTCGTGACAACTCAAACATCCCGTGGCAATCGCGGCATGCACGGCCTTGCCCTTCGTCTTATCCTCGTGGCATTCCAGGCATTTGGCAGCGTCCACATTCTTGTCGAGCGGCACCGGATGTTCTTTCGCCCATGAGGGCCTCGCCGCAATCAGAAAGAGCACAATCAACAACTGCAGCAGGCGGGGAAGGATTCGTCCGAATGGATTTCTTTCGGCTGTTAGCGCGCGGCTGGGTGATTGAGAAACCATTTCCAGTCCTTGCATTTGCACGATCCTCGCCTTACCAATGTGGAAGAAAGACTCTTCCGCCAGCCCGAGCTGTAAGCTATTGCAAAAGTTCGGCTTCAGAACAAGTTGTTAAGGCAGGCTCGACTATACCCCCATCTGTAACACGAAGGCACGAATGGGCTTTCTGCCACACCCGGTCCGTGAAATCACGCACGTTTGTGCGGCCGCAAGAAACAACGTCCCATCCGCTTGATTCTGCAGATTTGTGATCGGAATCACACGGTTTCAGCTTGGGTGAAATCCCGGCAACCTCTTGAGAAATTGAGCGTTATAGCCCAAGCACAAGCTGTTGAAAGAACCTCCAAACAGACCTTCAACTGCTTGATTGCAGAGCAGTTCCGAAGGTGATCTGACGTTGGCGCGGAACGTGCATTCCTCTATGCGAGGACGTCGAAAGTTATGGCCCTGTCACTTCGCTCCGCGTTCCGAAAAATTTGGCTCACGCTGAGTTCCGTCAAGACTGGCGTAATCCTGATCATCTTGGTGGTTATCTTCTCGGCGGCGGGTACTGTCATCCTGCAGCGCCCCATCACCGATCCCGACGACATTCAGCGCGCTTACTCACCGGCGATGTTGCGCTTTCTCGATGCGACTGGCCTGACCGATGTCTTCCACGCCCGCTGGTTCGTCGCGCTGATGATCATGGTCAGCCTCAGCATCATTGCCGCCTCTGTCGAGCGCTTCCCCAATGCCTGGCGCTTCTTCTCGCGTCCGTACAAGAGCCCGGACGACAACTTCCGCCGAGTTCTCCCCACGCAAGCGCGCATTGCAGTCGCCAATGAAGGAGTTGGCCTCGATGCCGCCGACCGGGCCTTCAAACATTTCGGATGGAAGTCCGAGCACATCGTCCGTACCAGCAACTTCTCTTTGTTCTCCGAGCGTCACCGCATCTCCGAGATGGCCGTGTATATCGTGCACGCCAGCCTGCTTCTGATTTTCCTTGGAGGCATTGTCGACGCCCTCTACGGGTGGAAGGGCTACCTAATGCTCACGCCCGGATCCGCGAGCAATCAAGTCGAACTGAAAAGCGGGGCGATGCGCGGTCTTCCCTTCTCCATTCGCTGCGACGGAGCCGGAGAAGAAACCTATAAAGACGGAACACCGAAGAAGTATTGGTCGAAGCTGGCCGTCGTTAAGGGCGGAAAAGAAATGAGCAGCAAGGAGATCGTAGTTAACGATCCTTTGGTTTTCAGCGGTGTGCGCTTCTACCAGACGAACTACGGCCGCACCGGAAAGCTCGACAAACTCCTGGTCAGCGTTACACCGGGCAAGGACGTAAAGGGCGAGAAGCGAGAGATCTCGCTCTCGATGAATGAGATCGTCGCTCTCGACGCCGACACCAAAGTTCAACTCGCGGAATTCATCCCCGATTATGTCGTGCAGGACGGTCACGTCTACGCTCGCAGCAATGATGTCGTTAACCCGGCCGCGCATCTGATCGTCACATCCGAGAAGACCAACAAGGTCGTTAACGTCTGGTTCCCGGAGATTCCCGGCATCGCCGAGAATGAGTCCTCACCCTACATTCTCGAGCCAAAGGATCTCAAGACCGAAGTCTTCACCGGACTCGAGGTTTCCCATGAGCCCGGTCAATGGGCTGTGTGGTGCGGAGTCGTCCTGATGGCCATCGCCCTGACCTTCGTTTTCTACGTGGTCCATACCCGCTTCTGGGTGTTGCCTATCACTGACGACGAAGGCTGCACGATGCTCTGGATTGGAGGCTCCGCCAATCGCAATCGCGATGCCTTCGAAGTCACATTCAAGAGGTTAGTCGATCAGGTTCAGAGAGAGCTGAAACCCGCATTCGCGGCCACGGACAAACCGGCCGCCTCGGTCTCGCGCACAACAATCGCCGGAGGGTAAACCCGGCTGCAGAAAGGACAAAGAAGCACATGGCAAGGGCAAGAGTAGAACAGCCTCCCGCGACCGGAATGACGCTGGTCGTTATGGTCGGCCTTAGCATCGCCTTCCTGCTGTTCATCGCTTTTCTCAATGTAGTTAAGAACGGAAACATTCTGAGCGAAGCCAACCTTCTCTATGCGGCGCTGGTATTCTACGCTGGAGCAGGCGCGCTCTATCTCGGCTTCGGCGTTACCGGAACCGAGTCGTATATCAAGTTCGCGTCGGTAGCCACGTGGGCCGGCCTCGTGGCTAATACCGGAGCCGTGGCACACCGCTGGTACGAGGCCGGTCATCCCCCATTCGCCAGCTTGTACGAAATGCTATTGAGCTTTGTCTGGACACTCGCCGCCCTCACTCTTGTGGCAGAAAAACGCTATGGAGTGAAAGTCATCGGCACTGTAACAATGCCTGTGGCGATCGTCGGCGTCGTCCTCATGCAACTTCTGCGCAGCGATGTCCGCCCGTTAGTGCCAGCACTGCAGTCCACATGGCTCCACGTGCATGTGACTTTAGCCATGCTCGCCTACGCAGCCTGTGCACTGAGCTTCGCTCTCGCCATGATGTTCCTTATCCAGGACAAGGCGAAGACCGAAGTCTTCCTCGCAGCCACCAGCATATTCACAGTCAGCATCTACGCGGCGATCCTCTCGCGCTTCGAACGCTGGGGCGGCTTCAACGTCATCGCCTGGGATGCAGAGAATAAAACCGAGGTATTCATCTCCCGCGGCGTGCGCCTGTTCGTCACCATCCCGGATCTCGGCTGGCTGATGCTTCTGGTCTTCGCCGCCGTTGCAGCGCCTCTGGTGTTCTACATACTGGCGACGGTCAGGAACAACGAAGGCTTCCTTTCCGTTGCCAATCGTGCCGTCTTCATCAGCATCCTTCTGCAGTCTCTAGCCCTCGTATTCTTCCTGTTGCGCGCCCGCGACGGACGTTATCCCTCGCTCGACGCCGATGGCCTCTATCCCACCAGCCTGGCTGCCAGTCCTTTCATTCTGGCTGGCCTCGTCGGCGGTATTTTTGCCAACTTGCTCTACCTGCTCCTGCTGTGGCGGCGCGACGATCTCGAGAGTCATCTTCCTGATGCAGACACGCTGGACCGTATCACCTACAAAACGATCTGCATTGCCTTCCCCCTACTCACCCTGATGATCGCCGCCGGCGCCTACTGGGCCAACCGTGCCTGGGGTTCCTACTGGAACTGGGACCCCAAAGAGACGTGGGCGGCGATTACGTGGCTGGTCTACGCCGGATACCTCCACATGCGCATCACGCGTGGATGGCGTGGACGCCGCGCGGCTTACTTCGCAATCCTCGGATTCGGAGTCGTGATGTTTACCTTCTTCGGAGTTACATACCTGCTCCCCGGTTTGCACGCTTATGCCTGAGACTTTGGACCAAATGACGAGCCCTGGCGAAGGATCAGAATCCGACGCATCGGTTGTTCTGCAGAAAACTGCATCCGGTCCGAAAACGACGCATAATGGCGCTTCATCAAGCGGAGACCCCGAATTACCATGGTTCCGAATTAACTGGGAAATCAAAGCGCTGGTGCCGATCGCATGCGTCCTGCTGGGCGGGATGCTGCTCTTCCTTCTGGCCACTCTCTCGTGGCGTGATCCTGAGCGCCATATCGTTCTGCTGGTCGCGGGGGCCGGAGCTGTCGCCATCTGCGGCGCACTCCTCGTCGTCCTCACCTACACCGTGCAGCGTCCTATGGTCGAATTGCAGCAGAAGATCGCTGAACTCGGCGGCGGTGATCTTACCGTCTCCGTCAGCTTCGCCCATCGTAACGACGAGATCGGGGACCTCGGTCGCAACTTTAATCAGATGGTGGTGCAGCTTCGCGAGAGCCGCGAGGAAATCGAGCGCCTTCACCGCACCCAAATGTCGCGCGCCGAGCACTTCGCGACACTCGGTGAGATGGCGACCGGCCTCGCACATGAAATCCGCAATCCACTCGCAGGCATTGCAGGAGTGATCGAGATCATCGGCCGCGACCTGCCGGCATCCAGCCCGGCTCGTGACGTCGTCAAAGACGTCCGCCAGGAAATTGCGCGCATCAATCACATCGTGACTGATCTCCTGCAGACCGCTCGTCCTCATCCTCCCAAAGTCCGCAAGAGTGATCTCAACGTCACCGTCGAACATGCAGTCATGCTCGGACGTCAGCAGGCACTGGCCAAAGGCATCGAGATCAGCCTACATAAAGACGCGTCGCTGCCTGAGGTCGAGCACGACAGCGACCAGATCCACCAGGTGTTGCTCAATCTACTCTTGAATGCCCTGCAGGCCATCGACAGACACGGGAGAGTAGACGTCAAACTTTTTCGGCGAGACGCAAATGCCATCATTGAAGTCACGGATGACGGACGCGGAATCCCCGAGGAGAATCTGCCTAACATCTTCCGCCCGTTCTATACCACCAAAGGTGAAGGCACTGGCCTCGGCCTCTCGCTCGCCCGCCGCATCGTCGAAGATCACCGTGGCCGCATTAACGTGACCAGCGCTGTTGGCAAAGGCACGACCTTTGCCGTGATCCTTCCTCTGCAAGCAACCGCGCGTCCAGTTGTCTGAGGAATCCGGAACCACGAAGAAGGCGGGGATCTGACGTCAATTTGACGTGTTTTGACGTGGTGCGACGGCCGCCGTTGAAGCAGCAGCCTTCTTGGCATTCTTCACACATCGGAATCCCAGGTGATTGGTCCCCGTACTGATTTCACCTTTGCCGCGGGTGCCAACGATGTAACGCGAGCAGTATTGATCCGTACAAAGAAAAGAGCCCCCGCGGTGGACCTTCTTAGGCTGTCCGGGTTCTTCTGGATCAAAGGCCGAATCAGGCCCGCGTGGATTGACGGCGACACTGCCCGCATCCGCCAGTTGCTGGTAATAGTCCGGACGATACCAATCGCTCGTCCACTGCCAGACATTCCCGGCCATGTCATATAGCCCATATCCGTTGGGTGGATACTGCGCCACTGGGGCAATCCCTGCGAAGCCGTCTTCGCCCGTGTCCTTGACGGGAAACGCTCCTTGGTGCGTATTCGCCATCCACCTGTTGTTGGGACGAAAGGAATCGCCCCAAACGAAAGGCTTGCCTGCAAGACCGCCACGCGCTGCAAACTCCCATTCAGCTTCAGTTGGCAGGCGCTTCCCAGCCCACTTCGCGTATGCCTCGGCGTCGGTATAAGCGATGTCTACGACCGGATAGTTCGCTTTTCCATCCAAGTTACTATGCGGCCCGGTCGGATGCTTCCAGTTCGCTCCGGGAACATAACTCCACCACTGAAAATGGTTGTCCAGTCGTACCGGATGGTCTGGAGGAGAAAATGTCACCGCGCCCGGGACAAGATTTTCGGGCAGCGCACCCGGAAAGTCCTCAGCCTTTGGCTTCTGCTCTGCAATCGTGATGTAACCCGTCGCTTTCACGAATTCCGCGAATTGAGCGTTCGTCACGTCGGTTTTATCCATGAAAAAGCTGTCAACGTACACCCGATGGATCGGCCGGGCATCCCAGGTCGCCTTCATCCCAACTTCGTCCATCTCCGGAGGATCGTTCGCGCCCATGGAGAACTCTCCCCCGGGGATCCACACCATTCCCTCAGGAGCAGCCTCGGTCGCAGGTGCAATATTAGCGACCGTGGGGCCAAAATGAGCGTCAGACCGTGGCGAGTTTGTTCGGGCATGAGCGCGATGTGGCGCACGATTCGTGACGATCCAAGCGACGGTGACGAGCAACAGGGAGAAAAAGAGAATGATTGCCAGGTCTTGCTTCCACCAGCTGCGCTTGCGAGGCGGGTGTGTTGGTTCTGCTCGCTTTTTCTTGCCTTCCTTGGAAGTCATCTTTCGGTTCTCGTATCGACCGGTGTGGCGACCCGGAAACAGTCAGGTGTTCAACTGAGAGTCACCTTCCCACTCGCCAAGTCGTACACTCCCGACTCCACTTTCAGTTTTCCAGCGGCAATGGCTTCGCGGATGACGGTTGAAGAAGTACGCAGCAGCTCCGCCTGAATCTTCGCGTTCGCCTCGATTGCCTTTTCGAGACTCCCGCCTGATTGCTGCACCGCTTGTCGAAGGTGCGGATACAAGGTACTAATTTGTCCGGGCACAGCCTCGGCCTTCATCGCTGCCTTCACCGCTCCACAACTGCTATGGCCCAGCACGACGAGGGTCTCCACCCCAAGCACAGCAACGCCATACTCTAGGCTGGCAATGATCTCCGGAGTCACAATGTTTCCTGCTACCCGTGTTACAAAAAGGTCGCCAATGGTCTGATCGAAGATCAGTTCCACTGGAACGCGGGAATCGGCACACGACAGTAGTGCGGCAAACGGCTCCTGTTTATTCACCGTGTGCTCTCTCAGAATGGCAAGGTCACGTTCAACTGACGTCAGCTTGCCCGTGGCTGCACGTTGGTTCCCCTCGAGCAACTTCTTTAACGCCGCTTCGGGACTCAGATCCGTCGGCGCGTTTAAAGCTTCGGCACCGGCGAATGGGATCGTCGCTTCAATCGCCGTTCCGATCAGTGCGCTATAGATGGCCGTATGAAGAAGCTGCCTCCGCCCGAGATCCACATCACACCTTTCGTGCCCCATTCGGCAGCCTTTCATCGTTGCTGCGCCGGCTACTGCCCCTCATGCGCTTTGATCGCCTGCTGGATCTGCTTCTTGAGTGCATCCAGGTTGAAGCTCGCCGGATCCTGCATCGGAGGAAATTCGATTGCCGTTTGCGCCAGGTCGCCTACCGCTTTCTGCACCATCACGAATCGCCAGAACTCGCGCGCGTAAAAGTCATTAGTGTATCCCGGGGCGGAATTATTCCAAGACTCCCCGCGGAGATTGGGCGTTCGCTCGAATGGATCCTGTCGCAGGTTGACGATGGCTGGCATGTCAGTCGTGACCTTTTCGCCGGGCCAACCCCACGGCTGCTGTAGGAACTGATACTTGAAATCATCGATGCGAACGGCACCGAGTTGCGGTCCGCTAAAATAAAAGAGTTCATGGCGAACCGATGGTCCGCCCCCGTCGAGCAGCGCCAACTGGTTGTACCCATCGAGGTGGTTCTTGTAGGTACGATCGCCGAGCTTCACGCCCTTCAGCAGTTGCTCAGTAATGTTCGGATTTCCCGCCGCAGCAGCCAGCGTAGGCAGCCAGTCCAGGCCTGAGAAGATGCCGTTCTCAACCGTACCCGGCTTCACGTGTCCCGGCCAACGAATAATGCACGGAACGCGGAAGCCGCCTTCAAAACTGGTACCCTTGGTAGCTTTGAACGGAGTCATGCCGCCATCCGGCCAGGTAAAGACTTCCGCGCCATTGTCGGTGGTGAAAATGACGATTGTGTTATTGGCCTCACCGATGTCCTGCAGGTGCTGCATAATCTCGCCGATGGCGGCGTCCATCTGCGCCATGCCAGCCTCTTCCAGGCCGAAATTCGTCTGGTAGTTCATCATCGCCTGATACTTCGGCGGAATGAAGGTCCAGACGTGCATGCGCGTAGTGTTGTGCCAGATGAAGAACGGCTTGCCGTCTTTCTTCGCCTTGTCCATGAAACCGTTGGTGTGCTGCACAAGCACTTCGTCAAAGGTCTCCATGTCGTATTTGGCCTGACGGCCCTTCTGCCAGTCCTGCCTGCCTTCCATGTTGGGAAATGGCGCCAGTGGTCCTTCGTCGACAACCTTCTGTTTTCCCACCGCACCCCAACGCGGCTCGACCGTCGGATCATCCGCGTCCGTTGCCCAACAATGCACCAGATCGCGTGGGCCCGTCTTGTCGATCCAGTCCTGCGGGTAGCTGTACCAGTAGGGGTCCGACATCGCGTCGAGGTGATAGAGATATCCGAAGTACTCATCGAAGCCATGGACGCAGGGCAAGAACTTGTTGAGATCGCCCAGGTGGTTCTTCCCGAATTGACCAGTTTCATATCCCAGCGACTTGAGAACAGTAGCGAGCGTCACTGCCTGCGCAGGTATGCCGACGTCGGCTCCGGCTTGGCCAACGGTTGTCAGCCCCGTCCGGAGAGGAATCTCGCCCGTGATGAAGTTGGCGCGCCCCGCCGTGCAGCTTGCCTCTGCGTAGTAGTCCGTAAACATCATTCCTTCGGCGGCCAGCTTGTCGAGGTTCGGAGTCTTGCCCGACATCATTCCGCGATGGTAGGCACCGATATTGAACCAGCCCACGTCGTCGCCCATGATTACCAGGATGTTCGGCCGCTTCGTCGGCTGCGCCTGCGCGATCGCAGCCACTGCGAGCATGAATGCTAGGATTCGCACGCTTCCATAATTGACTTTTCGAAGAGCCGCTGCCAGGTTCGTCATGGAGTTCCCTCTCTCTTCCGCACAGGAGATGATTAGCAGGAGACTTATCTAACGGACACACGCTGCGAGAACCAGAAACCAACTCGGGTTGTTGCAAACGCGGGCATGCTCACTTTGTATCCACATCCCACAGACAATGATTTTTAATCGCCCTTTGATGCAGAGTTAACTGTCAACAGCGACAGTCGTGACCGTCTGCAAGTGCAGCCATTCTCGAATGACGTGAATTCACGCACCCGGTCGCCAGTTTTGCGGAGAGAATCAAGACGCTTCTTTCTCATCAGTGCCTCAACGTATGCACCTGTGAGAAGTGTCAGCTCAACCAAAGTTCACCACTAATTAGGATTGCTCTGGTCGGATCATACGTCGTCCTAGGCGAGATGCAGCAACTCTTTGGCATGTACTACCTGACGGACTACCCATTCGCTGTCCTCGTGGTTTCTCTGGCTGCGCTATGGGGATCGGCCCAAATCGGAGTCCTACTTCATAGAAAGCTGCGTCCCATGGAGGAAAGCGAACGAGATGATTTCAATGTGGTCTCAGCCGCAACAATGACATTGCTGGGCCTCATCATAGGCTTCAGTTTTGCCATGGCCATCAGCCGTTACGATCAGCGCAAGAATTACGAAGAAGATGAAGCCAACGCGATCGGCACCGCGTACTTCCGCGCCGGTGTCCTGCCCAGGGATGAAGCTTCAACGATAAGAGGGTTGCTGAAAGACTATCTCGAGCAGAGAATCCTGTTTTACCAAACCCGCGATATCTTTCAGCATGGGGAGATCAATTCTCGAACCGGACAGCTGCAAACTCAACTCTGGTTGGCTGTGCAAGCGGCCGCTGCGAAGGATCAAAATCCGGTTGTCGCGCTCTCGGTAGCTTCGATCAACGATGTGCTCAATTCGCAGGGATACACCCAGGCCGCTTGGTGGAACCGGTTGCCGACTGCGGCGTGGTGGCTATTGCTGTCTCTGGCAATGTTCTGCAATCTCTTAATCGGTTATGGCTCACGCCGGAGGAGCGCGATGTTTTTCCTCGTGCTGCCAGTGGCGGTTTCGATCTCACTATTTCTTATATCGGACCTTAGCAGTCCGCGTCGCGGCCTGATCCGCGTGGTCCCGCAAAACCTGATTAGTCTCTCCGATTCGCTTCGCGCACAGGAGATGCTCCTCGCGGCGCCCGTGAACCAGCCAGATCATCAGTAAACGTTCGTGCCTCACTTCTGCGGCATGACCATGGCGCTCCACTTCCAATGTCCAGAACTGTCGGTTTGAAACACAATATAGCAACTGTTGGTTCGGCTGTCCGGGGTACACCGCAGAACCCTTGCTGGTTTCCCGTCGTAGTCTTGATCGACAAATACTTTCTTCTGAACCGCTGATTGCAAATTATCCCAGCCGTTACCACCCTGCAGTCCTTTGAACACGTCGGATGGAGAGGAATTATTCGCCCCCATGTAGTCAAAACTCGGCGACATAAGATTTTGTAAAGTATAGGTATCCGCGCCCATCACCGAAAACTTGAATTTCGCAAAGAAGCTATCGAATTGCGAGGCCGAATAGCCTGATTGAGCACTAGCCGAGATCATCAGCAATCCGACACTCACAACTAAGCATGCGATCTTCCATGCTGCAGATTTCATAGACTACCTCCTCCACTTAGACGATAGCGGGATTGAAGATCTGATGCCTCTAGTAGATGTGTTAGGAACCAGAAGAGACCGAACCGGTGAGCTAGCCGAGCGAACCAAAGCAGACAATCGGATCTCTTGGCGCTCTCTGCGGACGTTCTCAGCGCATACAGCGGTCAAAAGCTTTTACCGCTGAGATCGCCAAGGACGGCCGCGGAGGTCACCGGGCAGAGGGATTGTCTGCGGCTCGGGCGCCTGGCCAGCCGCCTCAGCTGTCTAAAGGTGCTATTGCGGACGGTAGTGAATGAAAAATCTCTCGCTTGGCCACAGGAAGTACTGCGGGTGGGTTCGGCACACTTCTGCATCTTTACGACTAAGGTCTACCGGGCAAGCGTACTGCAGATAATCGCTGAAACATTCTTGTGCCAGATGAATATCGAGACGGTCTCGCTCCGCCTCTGTTGGAAGATCTGTTTGCGGAGACGCGGATCGATACTCTAGTGCGACCTTCTTGATCTCCTCAGCCGCCGTTCCCTTGAATCCATAAGACACGCTCGTGACTTCCTTGTTCAACTGTAAAACCCTGAACTCCACCTTCAGGTCTGGATCTTCCCTGTACACCATGGATGAAAACAGTCCCGCAACAGCGAAGTCTTCGTAGCTGGGATACATCGCAGCCTTGCCGCCATCGGCAGGATGGTTGTGAAAGAAGATCATGGGCTTCCCCGCTCGGATCGCAGCCATCACCTTCTCCGGATCGTGCCAAGCTCGATTTCCGTTCGAATACAGAGTCACATCGTGTAACTCGCCGTTGTAGATCAACAGATGCTCTTTTCCGTCAATGTGGGCCCTGAAATAGCCTGCAGCAATTCGGTCGGCGTCGTCCATCTCGCTGGGCGCTGGAACCAATCTCACTTTCTTCACCCTCTCAAGAAACCCGCCGTAGGTCAGGCTGTCCCAGTGCTGGTATTTCGCGTACGCCTGCAAATACTCTCTATACCGATCTTCTCCCACGGCTTGAAGAACGCAGTATTCTTCCGCGGTTTCCGCACTTTCGAAATTCCTGTGATATCCAGGAAGATCGTCGTTCATGATGTGGCAAATCTCATGCAGAGAGGACGCCTCATACAGAGTCTCTGGTTGACCTTCCAGAAAATCGCCGGTCACGTTCACAATGAACGACTGATTCCGCATCTCATCGTCGCGGACAACCTCGGTGAACACATCCCCGACTGACGCATCGTAACCCGCCTCGACCGGATTGTTCACCAGTCGAAGTTCGATCTTGTAACTCGCTCCTAAATCTGACATCGCTTCGCTAAGTTTGTGCTGATACACCGCAGCTTTCTTATCCAGGCCGCGCTCAGCAATGCACTCCGGTGAGATCTCAAAGCCGGCGTAACAGGAATGGGATTGCGCCACGAGCAGCGGCGAAAAAGTCAGCGCCAACAGGCTGCACCCGATAAAGTTTTCCAGAGTTCGCCTCACCGGCGCCCGAGTTGTGGCTAGATTGCGACCGGAGTAAAAAGATACGAGGTAGGTTGGCCCGGGGAAAAGAGGCATGCGGCGTCCGCTGCATCCTACTCAATAAAATAACAGATTGCGATACCGGAAAGCTACTAGAGCCACATGAACCTGGGCTACAGTCTGAGTCGCAAATCGCTCACGTTGGGGCTGTTTCTGTAAATCTTCGTAGTTGTGTGTGACTCCTCTCACAGCTAAAACCAAGAAGTTACATCAATGTGGGAGTCAGCCCGATGAAGACAGAAAACGCTCGGAGAGCGATCGTCGGCAAGCTGACGATCTTCTTATTAGGGCCTGTTCACACTATCGCAGGGCCTCAATGATGAAGGCGAAGTAGATGAAGGCCAGAAAGACTACATCGAGTTTCTCGAAGCGCGAAAAGATGCGGCGGAACCCCTTCAGTCGCCGAA